>Ga0172443_1078_pt1 | contig 20887 bp, 27 predicted proteins | sample MayberryNE_Catta_6_FD_114741 | JGI IMG/M metagenome (GOLD analysis project Ga0172443, IMG submission 114741) | reverse complement strand
TGGCCTCAAGGCCATTACTCCTGCACCATTTTAATAAAATAGAGATTAATTGAAGCAAATTTAACCCTCTTTAGTTCCCGGGTGAAATTATTACCTCTTCCACTTTGAAGCTTACAAATTTCTCTTTAGGTACAGTTATACTCTTTACCAATGTCTCATCTTTTTTGAAGAGTATCATTCCTGTATCATACACACCACCAGAGTTCTTTTTTAAGAGTAGTCTTACTCCGCTAACGTAATAGTCGGCTCTGCTTTTATTTGTCCAATCATTATCTGTTTTTTTATGCAATACTGTTCCTGCGCCTGATGCGGGTAAATATTCAAAAGTAACCTTAGTTATCCCATATCCTGAATTTTTATAATAATCAATTCCATTAATTTGAGGTAATTCTTCAACCAGGATTTCCCATTCATTATTTACTACTTCCTTGAAACTTTCCCCACCCTCTACTGCAAATATATCGGAATTATCGACCTCACCGACCTTTACAGGTGTATCTAAGCATCCAGCCATCACGACAATTATTGCCAGGACAATTGTAAACTTGAACAGGTTAGCATTCATTTTGTGATCACAGCTGAATTATATTTGCATTATCCATAATAAAGTAAGAGGGAAATTTTGATCATCATGTACAAACAAAAAACTATTTCATTCTTAAACAACTAGAAAAGGCCAATGCTCACAAAACGAATAATACCGTGCCTTGATGTGACTCTTGATAAAACAGGAGGTTGCGTTGTAAAAGGTATTGAATTTGTTAACTTGAAGGAAGCAGGTGACCCTGTGCAGCTGGCGAAAAGATATAACGAACAGGGAGCCGATGAGCTTGTTTTCCTGGACATAACCGCATCCTGTGAGCGCCGGGGGACCATGATCGATGTGATCGAAAGAACAGCAGATGAGGTTTTTATCCCCCTTACGGTAGGCGGCGGCATAAGCAGCACCGAAGCCATACGCAATATCCTGAGGGCGGGGGCGGATAAGGTATCTATCAATACAGCTGCTGTCAAGAACCCTTATTTCGTAAAGGAGGCATCTGAAATATTTGGGGCACAGTGTATCGTCACAGCTATTGATTGCAGGCGCAACACCAACACCAGCGGCAACAAAGACAAGACTATAATAGAGCTTGAAAATGGCACAAAAGCATGGTATGAGGTCGTGATCTATGGAGGAAGGACACCAACCGGTCTTGATACTGTGCAGTGGGCACAGAAGGTTGAAAAACTCGGCTCAGGAGAGATACTGCTCACCAGCATGGATAAGGATGGGACAAAGGACGGATATGACCTCCCGATCACAAGGATGCTTTCTGAGACACTTGACGTTCCGATTATAGCATCAGGCGGCGCTGGCAATATCGAGCATATGTACGATGCATTCACGAAAGGGAAAGCTGATGCTGCGCTTGCTGCAAGTATTTTCCATTTCGGTGAGTACACGATAGACGAGACAAAGCAATATCTTAAGAAAAAAGGCGTGGCTGTCAGGATTTAGACTTCAGGGTTTTGATCTTCTTCTTGTAGGAGAGGGAGATTGAGTATGTTTTTTTTTCGAAATCATAGTTTATGCTAACTTTTGCAAGTCCATCTTTTCGAACCGATCGTCCCATATTTTCTAACATTTCGAAGAGATCGTTTGACGTCAATACATCCTGCATCAATCTCAATGCAAGATATGAGAAATGAACCGGCTCAATTCGTATTATTCCTGGGTTTTTAGGGTCAGTGCCTGGTGACCGTACATGTTTTGGACACATTTTCCATTAATCCTTTGATATTTCCAGTATTGTTACGCCAGTATTTACACTATTGCGAGTAATATAACAATAAATTAAATAACCCTCCTGCCAATTAAGCCCCATAAACCATGGCCAAAGTAAAAATTACAGATACGACTCTCAGAGACGCCCATCAATCACTCATAGCGACACGCATGCGGACAAGGGATATGCTCCCGATAGCTGAAAAGATGGATGAAGTCGGGTTCTTTTCACTTGAAGTATGGGGAGGCGCGACATTTGACTCTTCGATCCGGTATCTTAATGAAGACCCGTGGGACAGGCTTCGTGCGCTTAAGAAGGCAATCAAGAAAACACCGCTCCAGATGCTCCTTCGCGGCCAGAACCTTGTGGGCTACAGGCATTATTCAGATGATATTGTTGTGAAATTCGTGGAACATGCGGCTGCTACAGGCATTGATATTTTCAGGATTTTCGATGCGGTGAACGATATAAGGAACATGGAAGTATCCATCAAGACAGCAAAACGTGTTGGGGCACATGTCCAGGGAACCGTTTGTTATACCATAAGTCCTGTTCACCCGATCCCTCTGTATGTCAAGATGGCAAAGGAACTTGAAGAGATGGGATGCGATTCACTCTGCATAAAAGATATGGCTGGCCTTATATCACCGCAAAACGCATTTGACCTTGTGAGTGCACTTAAAGAAGAAATTAGCATCCCGATTGACCTGCACAGCCACTGCACAAGCGGCATGGCCCCGATGAGCTATCTTTTTGCCTGCCAGGCAGGAGTTGACGTACTTGATACTGCTTTTTCACCATTTGCCTGGGGCACATCGCAGCCGCCTACGGAAACTACGGTTGCGGCGCTTCGTGGAACGCCTTATGATACCGGTCTTGACCTGATCCTCCTTACCGAGATAAAAAAATATTTCGAGGATATTAAAGAAAAATACAGGGGTATCCTTGACCCGATCTCAGAGAGAATTGACACGAACGTCTTAAAATACCAGATTCCGGGCGGTATGCTCTCCAATCTCGTATCGCAATTGAAAGAGCAAAATGCCCTGGATAAATATGAGGCTGTCCTTGCCGAGATGCCACGTGTGCGCGAAGAACTCGGGTTTCCCCCACTTGTCACCCCAACGAGCCAGATAGTTGGCACGCAGGCGGTGCTAAACGTATTGATGGGTGAGCGCTACAAAGTCGTTCCTAAAGAAGTAAAGGATTATGTTAAAGGTCTTTATGGGCGTACGCCTGCCCCGGTCAGTAAAGAGATCATGGTCAAGGTACTTGGCGATGAAAAACCTATAACATGCCGTCCCGCTGATCTATTGGCGCCTGAGCTTGAGAGGGTAACAAAAGAAGCACAGGATCTTGGGATCGTCAAGAAACCGGAAGATATTCTTACATACGCTCTTTATCCGGCAATAGCTCCCAAATTCCTGAGAGGAGAGATAAAAGAGGAGACGCTTCAAGCTCCAAAGCCGAACAACGGAAAAGCAGCTGCACCGCTGCCTACGGAGTTCAAGGTTGAAGTTGATGGCGATCTATTCAATGTCAAGATCATTTCGACTGGCGGCGGGATGTCTGTCCGCCCGGCAGAAACAGAGCGCCCGAAAGTGATGGATGGAGCCATAACCGCAAGCATGCAGGGCATGGTCCTTAAAGTAAAGGTCAAGAAAGGCGACAAGGTCTCAAAAGGCGATGTGGTGATGATCCTTGAAGCCATGAAGATGGAAAATAATATTCATGCGCCTCATGCTGGCGCTGTAAAGGATATCTTTGTCAAGGAAGGCAGCACGGTAGGCGCAGGGGATGTTCTGATGGTGATCGGGTAGCACAAGTGTTACTAATCCTGGGTATTATAAGTATTTCTGACAATAGAATTAAGGAATCAGGCAGATGCTAAGTCGAGGACTGCGCGCCCTTACCATCTGGTTCAAAGAAAGGGACCTTCACATCAGGATACCACATCTGCATGAACGTCAGCAGATGATATTTCATGAGAACGGGCAAAGGTACGGATACTATCAACAGGAATAATATCAATACCACTGCTGCGATCAGCCCGTAGGGTATCATTACTGCCCATAATAAGAAACTCCCTGAGCCCTGTCCCAGCGCTGATAATATAAAATATAATATCAAAGCTGGTATGAGAAGGATAAATAATATTACTATTAAAAGTATCAGTGCTATTATACCTACCGCGATTGATCCGGCTATCCAGGCGAAAAACCTGGCCACCCAGTAGACCACAATCTGTCTCCAGTCTTCTTTGAATCTCCCTATGACTTTTTTTATGGCCATTATTATGCCCACTCTCTGATACATCACTACAGGTATCGCAAGACTTATGAACGAACTTATGATGCCGCTGAGCACGGCTAATATAAGCACTACGCCAAAAAACCACAGAATACTGCTGAGGATCGATCCAGAAGTAATAGTGCCTGATAGGAGTTGCCGGAACACTGGTAACATTGCCAGAATAAATAATGATAGAAAAACTACACTCAGAATTATCTTTATTATAAACAGATTGAACCCGGGATGCATGTATTTTCGGAAGTATGCTCTGATGGCAACTTTATTCGTAACCAGGGATTCTACAAATACGAATTCCATGATGCTGGATAATAGAGTGAATAGCAGTATTATGAAAATGATAAGAGCAAGACCGATCAGGATATATGTTTGGTACTGATACCAGAACTGTGTTATTTTATCGATGATCTCTTGTGTGGATGGTGCTTCCATCTTCCGGTCATCAGCCTGCCAGCTTGCTGGGAAGTTGAAGTTCGATATTCCCATACCACCTCCGCCGATAAAGAATATAATGATCCCGAGCCTTATCCATTTCCAGAAATCGAACGGCTCGGTGAGAGTTTTCTTTGTCCTTTTGATCGCCGAATTGAATGCATCTAAACCATACCAGCCCATAATTACTTGTTATACTCTCATTTATTATTAATTTATGTATAAAATTTTTTTATGGGGTTACTTAATTTTGGTATATATTCAGGCGCAAGTATAATGTTAAAAATAAATTTTATATTATAAAATTAATATCTTGTATCTAATTAAAAAATCCTCATATGTATAAAGAACATTGATCTTCATGTGGGTGAAAAAAATCTACCAATGGTTTCAAGGGGGTCTTGGTAACCACCATAAAATCAGCAATCCCATACCGAAGACTTTATCATTCATCATCAACTATAAGGGGATACTATTTTTACTCCAGAGCGGGGTAGGGTAGTCAGGATATCCCGACGGGCTCATAACCCGTAGATCAATGGTTCGAATCCATTCCCCGCTATATAAGAATCCTTTTTAACAAAAACTCGTATGAAATAATAATTTCAGCAACTTTTATTATAATGCATGACTGTTTATGATTGCTATGCAAGAACAAAAGGCAAATTTATTTCTCCGAAAACTATTTTTTCTTTTGCTTTTGATTTCAATTAGCGGTTTATCAGGTTGTGTTGAACCTTCCACTTCTCCTTCTACTTCTCCTAAAAACAATGTGGAGTCTTCGGAAATTAATAAAGACCAGGGAATATTCGATAATGCAAATCGCCTTTATGATGAGTACAAATGGAAGTTAGACCTTGTGATGGAAATTCAAAATCGTACTGATGCAATGGGGACAGCAGCCACAAAAGAAATGTATATCGAATGGAAACGCAGAAATAATGAATCTATAGATGAGGGAGAAAGGCTTGCAAATTACATAACTGAGCATAGAGATATTTTGGGGCAGTATTGGATATCTGATATACTAGTTTTAATTGCTAAAAATAAAGTAACATTTGAAAGGGATAACCAGATCCTTGAACAGACGATTAGTTCTCTGGAAAAATCAGAAATTCAATATCGATGGAAGATTGATTATTATGGGACCGAAGGAACAGAGGATTTAGGAATAATGGAATTTGAAAATCAGGGAAAGAACCTTTCAAATATAAAATTCCGTTTTGAGTATTATGACTCAGATGGAAAGCAATATTCAATGAAATCTCTTCAAGTTGGGGATGTTGCCTCGGGAGCAATAGTTAGAAAAAAAGTATCAATACCAGGCCGGCGTTATGGATCTGGGACATGGAGTACAAGTAAAACCTTCATTTATATAAATGAGACGTGGAAAGAGGAGGAATTGGAGGAGTTTAATTAGATAATCTTTCAATAATTCACTCATCCTCTCTCGTTATCCAGTAGACCGCCTTGTACTTCTCCGCAAAACCGAAGATATTTTTGGCCATTACCGCCCTGCCATATTCCTTGAGATCGCCGCCCTGGTCGTAAATGAAAGTATTTTCGCCGAGTTTTGTCACTTTAAATATCTCCCCTTTCTCTTCTGTCCCCACATGCAGGACATCCCCTATTTTTAAATCCTGTATCTTCGGCCTGACTGTTGTTTTTTCTACCATAATAAATCACCTTCTTTCTCTGTTGCGTGCATTCAATATTAACCTTACCTGATTGTACAGCCTATGCCCCTGAGAAGTTTCTCAATACTCCCTTGCACAATAGTTGCATCACGATCCCCAAATATTGTGAGCCTGTATGTAACACTTTGTATATTTTGTTTGTTATAAACATCGATGATTTGCACAGATACTATCCCTTCCCTGCATTCAATGACGCTTTTTATGATATCTGCATCAGAAGCAGCCGGAATATAAACAGATACATCGCGAGTCACATTTTTTAAATTTGCTGATTTCCATGCATATAATTCCAGTTCATTTAAGAGTCTGACATTCTCAATAAGGAATTCGATCTTTTTCCCGCCCCGTTCCAGGATAACGGTTCTTGGCGTTACTTTTTTGACAATCCCGATATGAATAACACCTGAATAGATGTGCTTGATTGCGCGCTCGCTGCCTGTGGAGCGCACGAGTTCCTCATGCTCGGCAATTTTAGTGCCAATGAGCTTATCCGAGCGCCTGAGCGCTGATTCCGTATCTCCAAAATGTGCAGCCGCTTTTTTCATAAGGCTCACAAAGCCCTCAATATCTTTCCTTTGTACCATTTCTGCTATCAGGTTGCACTGGTCGATGTAAGCCTTATGCACCTTTGCCACTTCCGGATTCATCTGTATCATGGCATACAGGTACGGGTTTTGGGCAAGAATCCGCCCCACAAGGTCAAGCATGATATCATACATGGGGCTCATGAACCTGCGTGATTTTGCAACATCGAATTCAAGCTCCCTGAAAACCGTTCCTATGGTAATATAAGCAAAATGCGTAAGACCCTGGATAACGGCCATCATCCTGTCATGCTCCAGAGCATCCAATATCTCTATATGTGCGCCATTATCCTCGTACAGGCTTTTTATTGCAGGGAACCATTTTGAACTCCTTTCATTAACAGGTGTAAAGATCACTATCTGTCCCCTTATATCCGGAATTGAAGGGCCAAACATCGGATGCGATCCCAGTATCTCAACATTTCGCGGTGCATACTTAATCATGGCTTCCATCGGGCCTGTTTTTATGGAAGTGATATCCATGAGAAGACTTCCTGGAGACATTTTGGGAGCAATATTTGAAATCGTTTTTTCAGTGATATTTATCGGAACAGATATCATAACAATATCGCTTGTCTTAATTTCATTGTCAAGATCATCCGCAAAAACTACACCTAACTCCTCTGCAACCTCTTTTTTCTTATTGATACCCCATATGGCAACATCAAACCCGTGTTTTTTATAAAACTTCGCAAACCACTGGCCAGTTTCTCCAGTCCCCCCGATTATTAATATTTTCATGCGAGTTTCTCCCTGACAGCCTTTTCCATTATATCAACAGGCGGTATCTTTCCAGTCCATATCTTAAACGCCTCTGCTCCCTGGTACACAAGCATCTTCACACCATCTATTGTTTTTGCTCCAGCTGTTTTTGCTTCCTGGAGCAATCGCGTATTGAGGGGATTATAGACAATATCAAAAACAACAAGCTCACTGTGCATTATGTCTGAGGTCACAAGGGTTTCGCCACCTTTCGGGAACATGCCGATAGCAGTTGAATTTATAAGAATATCGCTATTCTTGACAAGATTTTTAAGATCAGTAAGACCTGATGCATTTATTTTTCCAACACTTTCTACATCTTTTGCAAGGGATATTGCTCTTTCCGGTGTCCTGTTGGCAATGGTCACATTGGCTCCCTCTGTTGCAAGTGTGAACGCGATCGCTCTTGCAGCGCCCCCGGCGCCCAGAAGCAGGACATTTTTTCCTTTGATCCCCACATCACTTTCGGTAAGTGCCATTTTGGCCCCGAGTCCGTCAGTGTTATAACCAATAATTCCTTTTTTAAAATCAACGGTATTAACAGCGCCAATTTGTTTGGCCAGGTCTGTGGGCTTAAGCTTAACTATCTCAAGAGCTTTCTCCTTCAGGGGAATTGTAAGATTTAAGCCCCCAAAACCAAGCGCATAGGCCCCATGGATAGCATCGTGAAGAGAATCCTTGCTTACCCTGAACGCATGATATTCGCAGTCCATACCAAGTGCTTTAAATGCCGCATTATGCATTGCGGGTGAAAGACTGTGCGATACAGGGTCGCCAAGAACGCCAAATAGCTTCATGCCATCCTGATTGAAAGTAATGGTTAAAAAATATTATGATTGAGAATCGATATTACGGCCAGATACCGTATGATGCATTTAATACAAGAACTGCAATTCCACACAATACTGCTATAGTAACAACGGTTTTTGGCTCGATCAATACAGCTGTCTCTTCAGAATCATAGTATCTCATTAAACCGGCTGAAGACATCAAGCCGCTACCTTCTTTCTTTTGTGCCATGAAAGATACTAATGTTTTTTATAGGATTTCAAGGTATCGTAAGAAAAACCTGTATAAATCTACTTCCTGAATACTTCCAGAAGCATTATGAGGCCGATCACCAATATTGCTGCTGCCCATATTGAGAAATCGAACTCATAAAATGTCGCTATCCCATACAACAATAAAAGAGTCCCAAGCCATGTAGTGAACTTACTGATGTTGATCTTCCAGGCAATCCGCATCAGGTTCAACAAAAGCAGGATTGCGCCGCATCCTGCATAAATAATTCCCCATTTTTGTGCGTAATCTATCTTCCTGAGGCTTTCAAGTATCCAGCTTCCTCCGATAAGAATAAAAAACAATGCCCATGATAATTTCACAAGCTTGAAGTTGAGCATATGCCTGGCGAGGAGTGCCTTTTCATCCATCACGACTTCTACTTTTGCCATGTGCGCCATAATAAACCTCCTGAACTTTAAGGATTTCTCATGCATAACATTGATATGATGTTAGATTCATTTACGGCGATGGTGATGTTATGAGTGAATGTTTCTTATGTCATACTGCTCTTGAACCGGTTAACGACGCTGAAATTGAAGGCGTGGATCTATGTGTCGACTGCTGCGAAAACCTGGATACTGTAATAAGGGATTATGTCTCATCGAGCCCGGGCGGGCTTGACCTTGTCCTGGATATAATCGCAGATGAAATTTCAAATCCTGAAAGCAAACTGAGGGATTCCCTTAAAGATGTTATCCGCGAAGTAATATCTGAAAAGTAAAAAAAGATTTTGTTTTGTCTTTTTTTTTAAAATTATTTTTTAACGTGGTACTCTATAGAATAAGTACAGGATACCGGCTATAATCAATATCACGATCAGAACTGCTAAAATCACCATAGTATCGCTTTTATTGCCATTTGTTTCATTCATGTTCCATCATCCTCTGGTCTTATTAGTACTTTTTATCATATATAAATTCATCCAAAAGTTTCGGAGCTTATCCTGGGGCTTTAATTACCCTGTTGTAACGTTTTGAAGCCACACTCAACATATCCCTGGGAATAGAATGCTTATTAATAGCCAGATAATTTTTAATTATGGCCAGTTCGTTCTGGTATGCTGAGGCAATTGATTCTGCATAAAGAAGGCCATCGTTTGTAAGGACATATTCATAACGCTGCTGCCACCGCCCCTTTTTTTCAAAATACCGCAGGTCTTCATCCACCATTCCCATTGCTACAAGGAGCTGGATATCCTCGAAAAGCTTATCGCTATATGAGAAGCCGTAACGGGTATGGAACTTGTAATCGAACAAATTCTTTAATTTTTCATCTTTTCCAAGCTCCTTTACGAGATAATATATCTTTGCAATATTTCGAAGCCTTGGCATAGTGATCCTTCCGTCAGCCTCACTGCTGAACAACCTGTGGGCGCTGTAAAAAATAAGAAGAAGCCCTTCTATCGGGAGATAGTTTTCATTCCTGATAAAACGCAAAAGGTCAGGGGAAAGATTCTCGATGCCCAGCAAGAAATCACAGGAAGCGTGAGAAAGCGCAGTGTTATCCCCTGCCCTTCCAAATACGCATAGCGATATCTGGCGCGAGATAGCCCTCACAAGACCGTTGGCAAGTGTGGATTCATCGTACAGGAAACTCTCCTCCTCACCGATTTTTATGCGTGTGCTTTTTGGTATCCCGCTTGCGACATCAAGGTCAACAAGAACAGATGCACCATATTTATCGGCAAAACGTTTTGCAAGTCCGTCTTCGAACATTTTCTTGGCAATCCCATTCCTGGCAATGGTGGAAAGCGACATTCTTGTCCTGGGATTAAGGTTCTTATGTGTGAATCGCGCCACAGCATTGCAAATGGAGGCGTTTCGGATATTTGCTATTAATTTCCTTGAATTTTCATCCCCATTTGCTTCTATGAAATTTAAAAGATCACTGTCATTGTATGTGGTAAAGAATTTCAATACGGCTTCTTTTACATCATTCCCCGACTCTTTATATCGTGCAAGTGTTTTTTCAAGAGCATGGAGCATCATTACTCTTGCCCCCTGGGTCCCTGGATTATGTATTATTGCAGAATAGTGATGCGCCCTGGCGATCAGCATGGATTCAGCGGCTGTAAGAGCCATGTCCTCATCATAACTGAGTATCCCGCCAAGAATGATCCTATCATTATTGAGCGCCATACTTCCAATGATCTGGTCAACATCAACAAGCCCGAAAGAAACACCAGTGTGGTAGGAATCACGCAGCAGGAAATCGATCCTGTCAGCGTCTATATCGTTTGAGATGATCTGGGAAAGATATGGTTTTGAAACGCCCTCAATATCCCCTGTTGCTATTCTGGAGATTTCCTGGAAAAAAGAAGCACCTGCATATGCACCAATTTCAGGTATTATATGTAAAGAATTCGCTATGATGTGTTTTGTGAACATCTCATGGTTCAGGAAATTCTTTCCATTTAATACTGGCTGGTATTGGGGATTACGTTTCAGGATGCTTTCCACTACATGCGAAAAAGCGCAGTGGCCGATATCATGCAGGAGGGCTGCAAGCCTCACTTTCACAATATCTTCCTCGTCCAGCCCCAGTGAACGAGCGATCTTGTCTGCAATGAATAATGTGCCGATGCTATGTTCAAAACGCGTGTGGTTCGCGCCCGGAAATGCAAGGTCTGCAAGACCGAGCTGCTGGATACGGCGAAGACGCGACATTTCGGGTGTATGGATGATGAGCTGCTCAAGATTGCTTATTGCTACATGACCATAGATGGGGTCGATGAGTGAAGGCATAATTAGTTATTTATGATTGAAGGGTATTAAAATGAATCTTTTTTAGCTCAATAGGGGATGGATAATTCCATTGGTCGCATTTCGCTTATGGTGACGGAATGAGTCTTCTGATGTTGATGTACTCGGCGAAGTGTTTGGGATACCACGCCACGTTTATTCTTCAGAATAGGTGAATTTCAATTCAATTCAATTCAAATAGTTTTCGCAGTTTCTCAACAACTTGTTTTTTCATTCCTGGTGATAATTCACCCAGCTCTCTGCGTATCAAGGAAGTAGTAACTGTCATAAGGCGATGTAATCGCAGTGCTGATGATACACGCAAACCAGTTACATTGAAATTCTTGTCATTACTATCCAGCATAACATCTGTTTCGAGAAATTCCTGATTTGTATTACTTGTGATAAATGCCAGAATAACGTGGCGATGCTGTCCAATTGGATCAGTCAGGCATACAGCGGGTCGCACTTTCTTAGCCGATAGATCATCGAATGGAAAAGGGACAAGAACTATTTTATCTTTCGTCATGGAATGGTTTTCCATCAGTCAATGAATAGATGTCTTCTTCCGGTTCTTTCAAAAAATCAAACGATGGATCTTTTGCTGCTGCATACAGCCATTCCTTCTCATTTATGTCTCCTTCTTCAGCCAGCAGTATGATGACACGAACCTTTGCCGGACCAGCAAAAGGTAGTGGCTCATCTAAGAAAAGATGATGATTCTTATCTACCGTTCCTGTGGTTTCAATAGCTTTAAATGCACTTTCCAAAACTGTTTCCTTCCTCTATTTTATAGAGATTTTTATAACTTATTTTCAAGAAATCATAGTTTCCAAATAACTTATAACTTTCTTCTGATATTCATTTATCCTATAGGATTTCGTAAACTTTCGCCGGCGGCGGCGCTTCCGCCGTCCTTCCAGTTCCTTCACTTCCCCATCCCGCCTGTGATACCCCATCTTCCCGATCATCTCCTTGGCAATCGCCAGCGCTTCCCGCGCCTTCTCCTTTTCCCCTGTCGCGAGGTACAGCCGCGCATATCCCAGGCGGCAGTCTGCCTTATGCAAGCCCATCTCCCCGCGCTCTGCGATGGTTAAGGCTTCATCAAGGTCGCGGCGGGCTTTTTCGAAATCATTCTGCAAAAATGAAATTATCCCCAAACTCTCATCCCAGTCCAGTTTCCAGAAAATTAAAGTTCTCTCCAAGCTTTCAAAGTCTTAAAAAACACGATGGAAGGTGAAGCTGCACAAAAGACAAAAAAGCCAAACCCGATCAATAATATTACTATGGCCACAGGACTAAGCCAATCCCAAAAAAAAGATGCAACTAAACCTGATATCACAAAGTAAAAAGCTCCTACCAACAAAGCAAGAAATGTATTTGAGAAAGTCTTCTTTATCATTCCAAAAGGACTACCTTTAATTACTTCTCCGTTAGGCATTCGTAATGCAACCACCAAGAATCCATTTTTCCCCATCACGCCGCTCAAGGTAACTTCTTGACCTGATAAGGTTAAAAGCAATTCATCTTGATATCGTGTAAGAACTACCCCTCTTATATGCTCGTTTCCTATATTGATAAATTCTCGCTTTATTCCATAATTTGTCCCATCAGCATAATTTCCCCCTCCAGACATATAACCTATAACTCCTTTGTAAACAGTCATTTTTTACCCCTTTTTTATTGTTTATCCTCTCAACACAGTTGCCATATTTCAGCAGGCATTCATCAAACTCTGTTACTCATACAATGCATTATTTCTCAGATTATCCTTATTCCTTTCTTAATCGCTTCACTAACAATGCTGATCTGTTCCTTCTTGCGCGCAAACTCATCAGGAGTATAGCACAAGACATCCACTACTTCTGTGTTCCTATCGGTAACTAAACCTATGGACTCAATGAACTTGTACATTCTTTTTGTGAACTTTATATCAGAGAATTTATTTGACACAACGATCAAGTCAATATCACTATATTCACCAGGACTTCCATACGCTCTTGATCCCCAAAGCCACATCTCGTCAGGCGCATACATAGATGTAATTTTGGAGAGATATTTATTTAAGAAATAGTTCACTTTTTTATCAAATGCCATCTAATCCTCCTGTTGAAGACGATTTTTTGCTAATTCAATAATTTGTTCTGCTTTATTGATTCCATCTTCTGCGTCTTCATGATCAACATTTTCATAAGGTACAATATCGCCCACATCAGGATATCTGAGAACCAGATAATACGAATCAAGCTCAGCTACAAGTTTTAAAACTTCATCTGGCATATCTGTTAATTCAATCAACTTTCTAAGAGAGTGTGTTCTTGGCGGTTCCTCTTTTCTCTCTTTTATATATAACGCCTTCAATATCTTTTCAGCCGCTTGTTCACATAAAATCAAACATACATCGTAAGCCTCAATGTCAAGGTTCTTTCTGGCATTTTCAAGGTCGTGATCAGCTTGCCGCACCCATCGGTCTAATATTTCATCCAGATTATTTAGAACCATATACCCATCAATTATCTTTATGTTTTAAATATTATTTGATGAGTTAAAATTTGAGTGAGGAGAGTAAGCCCCTTTATGTTCAGCGCAAGGGGCGAGTGCCCCTGTAGCGCTTTTGCGGCATTCAGCTATGCGCCGTACTCGGACAGGTCTGGACTGCCCTTTAATGCCCTATTTCGGCTTGCACCCGCGTGGATTCGCCGTTCCATCCGCATACGCAAAGACCATCATCCTTTCGGAATCATCGCATTAGAAGCGCTGCGGTATCGTTTCTGTTCCAGAGCCAGGATTCTCACCCTACATGCTTGCGCATGTCCGCGGTCCAGATGGTGAGGGGACTTTCCTCAGCAGACGAGCTGCCGGCGGCCGCTCTTCCTCTCTCGCTCTATAATTGGCAAGGTATGGTTTATAATTACCGACGCAGCAAAAACTCTTTGAAATCTCCCTTGAATTCTTCCCAGATAACTTCTATGCCTGTCACTCTTGCATATTCAGGGCCTACCTTGCACCACTCCAGCATTTTTTCAATTGCGTCCTTTTTACCTTCAAAAACAGCTTCCACGCGCCCGTCAGCAAGGTTCCTGACCCAGCCGAAAAGACCTAAATTCTTCGCCATATCTTTAGTGCTTGACCTGAAGAACACACCTTGCACCTTCCCCGAAATAAAAACATGAACCCTGATATTCATTATTCTACCATTTCAAGATTCTACTTTTTCCCATAATACCTTTTTGTTTCTGTTTTTTCCGCTTTTTTTGATACTTCTCAGTTTGTGAAAATCATTCAGCATTTCAAGAAGGTCTTTTCTTGAAATTGTTATATTAAAATTGTCTAAAAGACCTTTTTTAATCTCTTCATTGGTAACCGGCTTATCCAGTAATTCTTGAATGAATCCAGCCAGGTCTTCATAAAAAGCCCATGGATATATTATCCAGTTCCATTCCTCAAGTTTCTCGCCCCAATAATCCGGAACTACAGTTGAACAGGTTTTATAATGGAGAACCGCGGTCCTGATTTCCATGGGATTCTTTTGTTCCAGGTAATCCGATATTACTGAAAAACTATCTCCTGTATCTGCAACATCATCCACAACAAGTACATTTTTCCCTGAGATGTCCGCCTCTTCCGGAAGCGAGAATTTTATCCTTGCAGTCTCATGTTTTGAAGCGATTCCCCAGTGTTCTGTTCGTATCGATGCAAGCTCATCCAGCAAAAGAAAATCGCATACCATACGAGCGGGAACAAGCCCTCCCCTTGAGATCCCTATAACAATATCAGGCTTATATCCTGATCCAATTATTTTATATGCAAGAGTTCTTGCAAGCCTGTAAGCTTCACCCCAGCTTACGATATAACATTTAATAGAATTTTCCATTAATATAAAAAAGAAAGAGATGGGATCTACAGGAGTCCCGATCTTTGCAGTAACATCAAATCCTCGGTATTCAGTTTCTCACCAAGCTTGAACTGGGCATATACCTCTTCAGCTTCCTTCTTGGCCTGCTCTCTTATGGATTCGTCCTTACCTTCTTTTGTCTTCCTCTTTAATCCGATGATCACTTTATTGATCTCCCGGATCTCTTTCTGTGTCTGGATGAACAATCTGTGTTGTTCGTCAGCAGCTTCCTGAGCTTTCACAAATTCCTTATGTGCTGCATCAGATTCTGCTCTTATTGTATCAGCTTCCTTGAATATCACGATCATCTTATCATGATATTGCTGTGCTGCATCAGCAAATTCCTTGACTTTGTTGTGATGTACCAATGCTTCATCGCGAAGAGCCTGGGCCTGTTCAAGTAATGTCTTTAATTCAGTATTGCCCTCAAGCTGCTGTTTTTTGTGCTTGAGCTCATCGGTCAGTTTTGTTATACTATCAACAAGTTCCCGTTCCTTTGCGGGTGTCATTACCTCGGTCTGCTGCCTGAATTCCAGCGCATCGATCTGTTTTTTTAATTCTTTAAGTGAAGGGCCATCACCGAGATTGAGGCCTTTGCGGATCTTATCGATTTCCGCATAAATTTTATTAGCTTGATCATTTAATTCGTCGCGTTTGAGTTTGGATTGAGCAACCTGTTCGTTATTCTCATCACGCAACTTTTTGAGTTGTTGTGCCTCTTCAATAAGCTCTTTTGTGCGTTTGTTTAAATCATTCCTTTTCGCAGCACATTTACTCGCTTCAAGATTGAATTCATTTCTTTTTTCCTTATACTCTTCCGACTTGTCTTTTAAGTCACCTTTTCTACCCTGTAATTCATTTAGCAACCTATAGTCCTCCTTTTCCAACAATCGTTGGGGATTATGCATTTCATAATGCACGATACATGTCCCGGATAACCCGGAACAGCCTTGCGGCTCATCACATTTATACAATGATTGTGGGCATTATTGCCAGATTAATATTTTGAATCTTCAAAACAATTTGAAACAATTATGTCTGGAGATGAACTCCAAATCACTGCATTATGAGTGAATGATTTCTCCTCATTCTACCACATCCCTTTTAACCTTTTCGGAGGGGGTAATTGGAAAAAACTAAAAAAAAATTAATATGCGGAAATCCCCTGGAGAGAGGACAACCGCTGTATGCGTTTGAGCATATTCGGATGTGTGCTGAACATTTCCATTAACTTATCACCGGTTTTGACTTTTATCGGGCGGGTCCGAAGAGCCATAAGTTCATTTATATCGATAGTCCCGCTTCCATCAAGGTCGATCTGGGATAATTCCCTTATATCACTGCCAGCGCGCGACGGGTCATTAGCAAAGAAGGCTTTCATGCCCTCTATGGGTTTTAATGATTCTTTGGAAACCCTGGCACTGCCATAAACAAGTTTATAAAGAGCTGATGCAAGATGATGCGGTGAGCTACCGAGTTTCACTGCGCCTTCATCTGCATAATATTCCCTGATCCTTGATACGTACAGGACAAGGAGATTTGTTATCAAATATATAATGAGAGCCACTATTCCTATAAGAATGCCATTTCCCCGTTCCCTGCCGCCTGAGAACAACTGGTTCCATGCAAAGTACCAGCATATCATTGGAATTACGCTTATCATCGTTATGATCGCAACATCCTTGTGTTTCAGGTGGGATATTTCATGCGCCAGAACAGCCCTCAGTTCTTTTTCATTAAGGAGGTTCATTATACCTTCTGTAACACAAACTCTTCCGTCTTTTGCCCAGCGCCCGAATGCAAATGCATTGGGTATGGGTATTCTGGCTATGCCAATCCTGGGTTTTGGAATACCGGCATCTCTTGCAAGTTCAGTAACCATCCTGTGAAGAGCCGGATATTCTGCTTCAGTAACATAATGTACACCCATTGACCATTCTACCATCTTTGGTCCTATCATGTACTGGATCAACATCATGACTGTGGCAAGAACACCATAAAAGAAAAATCCTGATATTCCCATATAGTTTGCTGCAAATGCCACAAGCCCATATACTATGGCAAATAATACTGCCATTATTAGATACAATCTTAGTTTAAGCCACATATTTCATCATTCTTATATTTTCTTAAATAAATACTTTATTATCCGTATATTTTCTTAAATAAATACTTTATCAACTTTATTTCGCGCAGAAAAAAGTGCCGCACTCCCTGCTACCTTGGCTGCAAAACGATCTGCCTGCTCTTCAAGTTCAGGCTCGGAGGATGATGAAAATGCCATCAGTGCAAGCCGCGAAAGAAATGGCATTCTGGAATTATGCCGTATATGCCATGCCTCATGCGCCAGTACAGCCTTCAATTCATCATCATCCAATATTTCAAGAAGTCCTATTGATACGAAAATCGAACGCCCTGCGGCAAATGCTTTTGGAAATGCGGAGTCAAAATAATATACCCTGGCCGATGTAAGCTTATCCACATATTCCTGTGTCCATTTCAATATGCTTCCTGCGGGTTTTGCTTCAAGGCGTTTTATCATCAGCCTGTCATAATAACGCAACGTACCAAATATCAGGATCGTGGAAATAGCCTGATAAGCAAAAAAGAGATACATTGACAGCATCTCACTGCAATTCATGAGATAATATGTTAAGGTTACACCGATCAGACCCGAAACCTGCGCAAAAGCAAATGTTTGAAGCCTTTTTTTCGGGTCCTTTAACATTAAGCTTGTTGCTACTGATGATAATGATATTATAACAATAAAAGCCACAATTGGCGCCCATGATCTTAAGCACTGACCATAGCAGGTTATTTCACCGAATATATTCATTTTTTATCACTGTATTTTGAAAAGTTCTCAACCGCAAGAGGTCCGAATGCCTGTACAAGGCTGTCCAGGATCTTTGTTGTGATCTCGCTGGCCGCTTCTTCTTCTGAAAGGACCGGCTCATAAACGTATCTTACTCTTCCATTAACCGTTTCAGTTCTGCGTGTTGTATATCCTGCCTTCACAAGCCTGTCAAGGGTACCTGCAACACTTGTCAATGGAATATTTGTCTTTCCTGTAAGCTCTGAGGTGGTCATTTCTCCTTCGCTCCATAATGCCCGGAGTATTGCAGCCTCTATGGGACTGAAAAATTTAGTGAGGCCGTCATTTGAAATGTTGATCTGATCGAGCTTAACCATGTGTTTACAATTAACGTAAAAGATATTAAAGGTTACTACGCTACAACTGGACTTTCCATTTTATAAGAACACCATCTTCCACTTTCTCGCAGGATATAAGGGCCAGCCTGCAAAAATCAGATGCATACCCTTCACCATCCGCCAGCGTCGGGGCGGTCTTGCCTCCGATTATGATATTCCCGACAAAAGTATACACCTCATCCACAAGCCCATTTGAAATCAACCCCCAGTTGAGGGTCGCGCCCCCTTCGACCATAAGGCGGTTGATACCCCGCTTCTTTAATTCGGAAAGAAGTTTGACAAGGTCAACATTCTTTTCACCCGTACAAATTATATCGGCAAGCTCTGAAAGCCCCTGGACTTTATCAGACGGCGCGCTTCCAGAAACAGCGATTATGCGTTTACCTTCACCTTTTTTAAAGATATCTGCATCAATTGGTGTTCTTGCCATGCTGTCAACCACTATTCTTACTGGATTTTCCGAAAGTCCCAGGGCACGCCTTTTATCCTTCCTGTCTTTTGATTTCACGGTAAGGCTCGGATTATCCGAAAGCACAGTACCTATTCCCACCATAATGGCATCGGATGATGCCCTGAGTTCATCCATGCGGTCAAAATCCAGGTTTCCTGATATCCGGGTCTGTCTGCGTTGCCTTGTGGCAATTTTTCCGTCAGCGCTCATGGCCGCGTTGATAAAAACAAATGGTCTTGCAGATTTTTCATCATTCCCGATTGTTGGAGGATTTGACATGGCGTTCTCTTAACCTTCAAACCTAAAATATCTAAGCTTTAACGAAAAGCTGAAATGCTTATAGTCTAATTAGACCGATTTATCTGGTGATAATCTTGAAGATACTTGTAAGCGACCCCATATCCGACCAGGGTGTCGAGATATTAAAAAAAGAATTTGATGTTGATATTGTAACTGGCCTTAAGCCCGATGAACTGATCGCAAAGATCGGTAATTATGAAGCCCTCATTGTCCGAAGTGAAACGCAAGTTACAAAAGATGTCATAAATGCAGGCAAAAAATTAAAAATCATAGGCAGGGCTGGAGTCGGTGTGGATAATATTGATGTTAATGCAGCCACAGAACGGGGAATAATAGTAATTAATGCGCCAGAAGGCAATACCATTTCAGCAGCTGAGCATACAATAGCCATGATGATGGCAATGTCAAGGAACATCCCGCAGGCAAATGCATCATTAAAAAGTAAGAAATGGGACCGGAAAAAATTCATGGGTGTTGAGGTCAGGGGAAAGACACTCGGGGTTGTCGGACTTGGAAGGATCGGTGCAGAAGTCGCAAAACGCGCCCAGGGTATGGAGATGAATATATTAGCTTATGACCCTTTCATATCTCCTGAGAGGGCTAATGAACTTGGTGTTGAGCTTACAACTGTCATAGACATCGTTAAACGGGCAGATTATATTACTGTACATACCCCCCTCACAAAAGAGACAAAAGACCTTATCAGCACAAAGGATTTCGCTGTTATGAAGAAAGGTGCTCGCGTTATAAATTGCGCAAGAGGAGGCATCATTAATGAAGAAGCGCTTGCAAAAGCAGTAAAAGAAGGCATCGTAAGCGGTGCAGCGATCGATGTTTTCGTGACAGAGCCGCCTTTTGACAGTCCTCTTATCGAACTTGACCGTGTTATTATGACGCCGCACCTTGGAGCATCCACAGAAGAAGCTCAGATCAATGTTGCCATCTCTGTCGCCGAGCAAATAGTCAATTCCCTGAAAGGTCTCCCTGTGAAAAACGCCATCAACATGCCATATATAAAACCCGATGCCATGCAGGTTCTTGAGCCTTATTTCCCTCTTGCAGAGAAAATCGGAAAGCTCTGTATGTATCTTATAGGGAGCAATTATGAAAAAGTAGAAATTTCATACTGCGGTGAAATCGCAGAGCATAATGTGGCGCCTTTAACACTTGCAGTATTAAAAGGCCTGCTTGAACCTGTTCTTGGTTCGGGGGTCAATTACGTAAATGCCCCGACCATAGCAAAAGAGCGAAAGATCAAGATAATAGAAAGCAAATCCAAGACGAACCAGGGATATTCCAGCCAGATCGCAGTGAAATTGACGAAGAAAGGAGAAGAAAAAATCGTAAGCGGCACCATCGTTGGAAAAGAGTCGCGCATAGTGCAGATCGACGAATACCGGATCGATGTGGTTCCTTCAAAATATATGATAGTTGCAAGACACAAAGACCATCCCAACATCATCGGGCCGTGCTGCATGATACTTGGAAAGAACAATATCAATATAGCAGGTATGCAGGTTGGGCGGATTATAGCGGGAGGTGAAGCTATTATGGTGCTGAACATCGATAGCGAAGTAGATGAAGCGATACTGGATGATATCAAAGCCGTTTCTGGCATAATTGATGCAAAACTTGTGGTGCTATGAACAAAAAATCTCTTGAGATCACACT
>Ga0172443_1077_pt1 | contig 20938 bp, 23 predicted proteins | sample MayberryNE_Catta_6_FD_114741 | JGI IMG/M metagenome (GOLD analysis project Ga0172443, IMG submission 114741) | reverse complement strand
GCATATGATAGATATAGGACTTGCAAAGCTTGATTCTCTACAAGATGATTTTAATAAATTCAAAATAAATAAAAAACCGGTCATGTTCGTAATGGCTGATATGAACGAAGAAGCCAACATGATTGCAAATTATATCAAGCAAAAGATAGATTCAAGCGGAAAATCATTTGGCGATGATTCCAGAGGTGAGCAAGTAGTAACGCTGCATATCGGAAAAAAAGATTCACTCTCAGATGATGATTTTGAAACCCTGCGTAATAAAGTTTTTTCAAGTGATGACGCTTCAAATCCTGTTAGAGTAATAGTCAGCGTTCTTATGCTGAGGGAAGGATTCGATGTTAAAAACGTATGCATTCTCGTAGTACTCAGGCGATCAGATTCAGACCTTTTGACCGAGCAGGTAATAGGAAGAGGCATAAGACAGATGTTTCCTGAGCCTGAATACAGAACTGAAAAATCTGAAAATTATCAGAAAATCAAAAATAAAGAACCTCTTATCAATTCATATGACCTTCTTTTCGTTGTAGAACACCCAAAGTATAATGAAATCTATACACAGTTGACAGAAGCTGGCGCAGCAATCGCAAGTGGTAATTCCATAGATTTGTCTCTTGATACCAGAAGTGTTCTTATCAACATAGATGAAAACAGGATTAAAGCCTTCGATATAAGCTGGCCAGTGTCTTTCGCATATAAAACTGAAGAATCGATTGATTTTTCATATTTCAACATTTCTGAACTGCCATTTTTTGAGACGCCTTTCGAGAAAATAATGCAGACCAGGATACTGATCACAGATTTTCATCCTGATACAAAGTATAGAAGAGAATGGGAGCTTGAAGAATCCAATTTCTCATACAGCGTATTCCTGCGAAATACGGTTAAAGGGATTATCGGGGGAAATCGCAGAACTGCCTGGCTCACACGTTTTGCTCCCGATATTACAGGCATAGTTGATCAATACATATCAGATCATCTATTCGGAAGAAAAATCGATTTCAATCTGGATGAAAATTTGAGGAGATTGAGGAATCAGCAAGTTTTCGAGTTTGTCATAACTGAGGTCAGAAAAAAGTTAATGAAATTCATTCAGAATGCTAAATCAAATGAAGTTATTGAAGCTGATTGGACGAAACTTTCAAACTTTAAAACACTTAAAGTCCGCATGGAACGAGCGATTGCTACTAAGAAATGCGTGTATCCTTATGTCGATTTTCCTCCCAGGGGAGGATTCGAGCGAAAATTCACAGAAGATATCCTTGAGAATGATTCTTCGGTTGAAGCCTATGTTAAGCTCAATCAATATGTGCATCAATTTTCTATACCGTACATTAATAATATGGGGCATCTGGTACCTTATTATCCTGATTTTCTGGTAAAAACAAAAGATAGTATATACATTATCGAGACAAAATCAACAAAAGACGCTGTCAATGATATTGATACAAAAATAAAAGCAATCGCTGCTTCAGGAATATGCTCTAAAATATCAATCGTAAAAAATATTCCTGAAACAAACCAGCCACGCATCTGGAATTACGTATTATTGCCACAAAATATTTTTGATGATATGGAAGGAAGCGGTTTGCAGAGTTTAATTGAAAGATGTGAGGCAAACCTTGCGCTTCTAAAAATGAGGCGGGAATAAAGACACCATGACCTCCTTCACCCTCCCCGTCCTCGACAACCACATGCATCTTAACCCCTCAGGCCGATGCCTCGATGCAGTCCGCGAATTCGCGCGCGCGGGGGGCACGCATATCGTTCTTGTCTCACTCCCGCCCTGGTCGCTGGGTATCGATATTAACTCGCCTGAGGATTACAGGACGGTATTTGATAAAATCCTGAAAATTGCACGGCGCGCAGAGGAAGCTGAAAAAGTGAAAGTCTTTGTTGTGCTGGGCGTCCATCCTGCCGAGCTTACAAAATACTGCGGTCGCCTTGGATTTTCGCGCTCTGTTGAAATAATGAGGGGAGGGCTTGAAATTGCAAACGAATATGTGGCTGAAGGGAAAGCCGTTGGATTAAAATCAGGGCGCCCTCATTACGAAGTTGAGCCCAAAATATGGGATGAGTCAAATGATATCATGCGCTACAGTTTTGAGCTTGCAAAGGATTCAGGATGCGCGGTGCAGCTTCATACCGAAAGCGCAACAGAGGAAGGGCTTTCGGAAATTGCGGGAATTGCAAGACGTGCAGGATTACCTGATGGGAAAGTAATAAAGCACTTTTCACCTCCCATGGTGAAAATATGTGAAAAAAACGGGATTTTCCCGAGTGTGCTTGCGGGTGAAAATGCGATAGAAACAGCACTTTTGGAGGGTACGCGTTTCATGATGGAAACCGATTACATCGATGACCTGGAAAGACCTGGCTCCGTATTGGGGCCAAAGACAGTTCCAAGAAGGACAAAACAACTCATTGTGAAATGGGGCGAGGATGTGTTCTGGAAAATCCATAAGGAAAATCCTGAAAAGGTGTATGGAGTGGAGATCGATATATAGGACATAATGAAATCCTTCCGTAAATTATAATGCTATCCTCTTAGAATTAAACCACCTCAATATGACCCGTGATTACCTGACTATCGATGACATTGATCTAAAAAGCAAGACCGTCCTATGCAGGCTTGACCTTAACTCGCCGATGGACCCTAACGGTACAATTCTTGATGACAGCCGATTCAGGAGCCACATTACAACTTTGAGGGAACTGTCAGATTCAAAAGTTGTAATACTTTCCCACCAGAGCCGTCCCGGCAAGAGCGATTTTACTACAATGGAGCCGCATGCCAGGCAATTATCAAAATTGATGAAATGCAGCATAAATTATACAGATGACATTTTCGGTTCACATGCTATTGATACGATAAAGAAAATGAATGAAGGCGACATAATCCTGCTTGAAAACTCGCGCTTCTATTCGGAAGAATCGCTTGAACGAACGCCAAAAGACCATAAGAAAACACATATGGCCAGGCGTCTTGCAGCTGTTTGCGATATATTCATTAACGATGCTTTTTCGGTTTCCCACAGGTCTCATCTTTCCGTAACGGGTTTTACAGAATCATTACCAAGCATAGCAGGAAGAGTTATGGAAAAAGAGATAGATTCCCTGAACAGGGGAATGTCATGCAGCGAGCGCCCGTGTGTATATGTGCTCGGGGGAACAAAAGTTGATGATTCCATCAAAGTCACAAAAAATGTGCTTGAGCGGGGATGTGCCGACAGGGTGCTTGTTACGGGTGTGGTAGCCAATGTATTCCTGGCAGCTTCGGGAGTTAATATAGGGAACCCGAATATGAGTTTCATCGATAAGCAGGGGTACTTGCCCCAGATAGATATCGCAAAGGGGCTTCTCAAGCGTTTCCCTGAACAAATTGGACTTCCGGTAGATGTTGCACTGAATAAGAATGATGAACGTATCGAAGAAAATGTGAGTAACCTTAGGCCCGAATTGCCCATCCATGATATCGGCATTGAAACAATGGTAAAATTTTCCCGGGAAATAAGCAGCGCAAAAACCGTTGTAATGAACGGGCCTGCGGGAGTATTTGAAAATGAACCTTTTGCCCTGGGGACTTATGAACTCATAAAAGCAGGTGCAAAATCGGGCTTCTCCGTTATCGGCGGCGGGCATATTGCGGCAGCGGCCGAACAGATGGGTATTTCAAACAAGTTCTCCCATGTCAGCACGGGAGGCGGCGCCTGTATTGATTTCCTGGCAGGTGAAAAATTGCCCGGTATTGAGGCATTAAAGGATGCTGCAAAGAAATACAGGCAAAAATAGCGTTACAGGTTTTGATTTCACAGGCAATATGACCCTGCTCGTGGATGATATTATAAAAACACATCCATTTTTCAAACATATTAGATTAAAGGATATCCTGATTGCGATTTCCCCATCGAATGGAAACAAGAACGGAGTTGTTGCAAAACTGCGGCCCATGCTTTTTGAGGAAGGTGCAAAAACAAAAAGGTTCCGGGGGATTGAATACGCTGCGCCGGAAATCATAATAAATGGCACAAATATCCTGTATATTGTTTATTTTCATTTACCGCGTTTCCTTAATCATGGGGGTCATAAAACAAAACTGGCGACGGTTCTCCATGAATTGCATCACATATCCCCTTTATTTAACGGTGATGTACGGCGCTACCCCGGGAAGAATTATGCACATGGAAATTCACGCAAGGATTTTGATGATATAATAAATATTTATACTGATGAATATATCAGCTATACAGCCCATCCTGAGTTGAGCGATTTTTTAAAATCCGGATATAATGAGCTTAAACGCAAATACGGTGCAATTTATGGTGATATGATACGCATTCCGCGTTTAAAAAAAAAGTCTTTTTAAAAAAACCCATGGGAAACGTTTAACTCTTTAAGATATTATTTAGGCTAAGATGAAGAAGCTTCATTTATTCATTCAAATCATTATCGGTATATCCATTATTGCTTTTATTTTGAATAAACTGGACATTGAGGAATTATTGGTTGTACTTAAAAAGACAGACCCGAATTATTTTATCATGGCATGTCTCTCATACCTGTCCCTTAATCTGGCACTTTCATTAAGATTGTCCTATCTGCTGAAAAAAATCGGGCATGAAATAAAATTTAAGGATGTTTTTCTTTCGCATATGGGAGGAATGATCATTGGGGATATAACTCCGGGGAGAAGCGGTTATTTCTTAACCCCTCCGATCCTAAAAAAAAAGGCCGGTATTCCAATTACAGAAGGAATGGCATGTATTTTTGCTCCGCAGGGGATTGAATTCATCCTTAAAGTACTCGGGGCTATTGCAGCGATAATTTATTTATCATTTTATTTGAATGTTGAAAAAGATTTCATTATTTATGCAGGCGTAGGCTCAGCAATTCTCCTGATCGTCGGGATATTGATGCTATTGATTTCATGGAAGAATGAAAAAATCACATCAAAATTCCTGAGCAGGATACCTTTTTTAAATAAATTTACTGAAAATATCTTTTCTTTCAAAGATAGAAGCATCATGATCAAAGACAGCCTGAACGTAATCCTGTTATTATATATGATAGGATGGATATTTGTTGCTTTTCAGTGGTACTTCTTAGGAAAAGCTATAGGGATTGATATTTCATTATTCATTTTTTTCCTGCTTCACCCACTCATTACTATCCTTATGTTCGTTCCATTGTCACCTGCGGGTCTCGGGTTAATGGAAGGAGGAATAATTCTTGTTTTTTCATTTTTTGGGATTTCACCGGCTCTGGGCATGGCTTTCTCAGTACTGGTGAGAATCAGCATTTTGATTGTTGATCTGATAGGGTTAAGGACATTCTTTTCCGTATCAAAATAATTATTCCCTTAATTCCGGCGGCAGCATATTCGGAATGCCATCATCTATAGGGTAATACTCATTACATTTTACGCAATAAAGCGTGCCTTTGACTATCTCTTTATCATTCTCTTCCGTAACTTCAAGCACAAGGTCGCCTTTGCACATCGGGCAGCACAGTATATCCATCAGGTCTCTTTTCATTATGATTTCACCTTTCTTCATTTAAAAAACTTTTTTTATTATCAAACAAACGAATCAGATAATCTTTATTGCTTAAAAGATTAATTAAATTGAACAATATGATCAGGACATTTATAGCGGTTGAGTTACCAGATAGATTTATTCCTGAAATAGAAAAAATTGAATCCATGCTTAATACACCCGGAATAAAACCGGTTGAACCGAAATTGGTCCATATTACCCTGAAATTCCTGGGAGATATAAATGAAAGCGACATTGAACCCATTGTTTCCGCCCTGTCACAGGTAAATTGCAGACAGTTCGAAGCAAGAATAAAAGGTGTGGGTGTGTTCCCGAAGCCTGCTTATATCAAGGTTATATGGCTTGGGGCAGAAGGTAATTTTGATGCTTTACATAATGAAGTTGAACGTATACTTGCGCCTTTCAAATTCGAAAAAGACCATCATTTCTCCCCACATGCAACCCTTGCCCGAGTGAAGCAATTGAGAGATAAAACCTCACTGTTTGATAATTTGAAAAAACTGGAACATATTGATCTTGGCAGTATGAAAGTTGAATCCATTTCACTAAAAAAAAGTACGCTAAGACCCCAGGGCCCGATATATGAAACGTTAAGAGAAATAAAGCTGAAAGAATAAGATCAGAAAAAATATGGTTTTCATTTTGTTCAATAATCGATATGTTTAATTAAGAAGAAAGATAATACGATACTGTGGCAATCGAATTAGTAATTGTGGCATTGGCAATAATTGGAGTGATCGCGGCATATTATTTCCTCAAGTCTGCGGCGCATCTTTTAATAAATGCCGTCCTTGGCCTTATCCTTTTTGTGGCCGCCAATGCAATATTTAATATCGGTATAGATTATTCCATTCCCGCATTACTTGTTTGCGCCTTCGGAGGAATCCCGGGTGCAATTATAGTCATTCTGCTTCATTTGCTCGGTATTGCTTTCGCATAAGAAAGATAATAATACCATAAAACAATGAGTGGATTCATGAAGATAGTAGTTTCAATTGGCGGGTCGGTTCTTGCAAGGGAATTGCAGCCTGAAAGATTCATGGATTATGCAAATGTTATAAAAGAGATCGGAAAGAACCATACGGTATTTATTGTTACCGGGGGAGGAAGAGCAGCTCGTGAATATATAGGAGTGGCACGATATCTTGGTTCTGATGAAGCGACCTGTGATTTTATAGGTATTGATATCACGCGCCTTAACGCAAGACTTTTTATTGCAGCTCTTGGTGAAGCCGCTTATCATGAGCCTCCTTTAAACTACAAAGAGGCAAGAACTGCAAGCATGAGCGGCAAAATAGTAGTAATGGGGGGAGTAACTCCCGGACAAACAACTGATGCCGTATCTGCCGTACTTTCAGAATATATCGGCGCAGACATACTCATAAATGCAACTTCCATTGATGGTGTTTATACAAGCGACCCGAGGAAGAATAAAGATGCCAGGAAATTTGAAACCCTGACCCCTCATCAACTTATAGACATAGTGATGAAGACTGAAATGGTCGCAGGAGCCAATTCACCGATCGACCTCCTGGCCGCAAAGATCATCGAGCGAAGCCATATTAAAACCATTGTTCTGAATGGGGAGATTCCTCAAAATATCATGGATGCGGTAAATGGAAAATACGTTGGGACTTTAATAGAAAAAGATAAAAAAGCTATAAAGGAACAAACGTGATACACATGTTTGAAAATATCTTCAAAGGTTTCTCCTTCATAAAGGAGAGTTTCAGCTTGATCGCAAAAGATGCAGATGTCATTAAACCATCGTTCTATTCGATATTCGCGGGAGTAGTTTTTACTATCTTTTCAGTTATTTTCATGCTTTTTCTTCAATCAAGCTTGAACCTGGGAAATTTATTTTATATACTTGCTTTCCTTGTTTTCCTGGGAGATTATTTCATTTCGTACTTTTTCACAGGTATGACGGCTTTCCTCGTTTATGATTATTTTAAAGACGGCGACGCTACCATGTCGGAAGCATGGGATGCGACAAAGAAAAATATATTAACGATATTCTATCTTGCAATAATTTCTTCAATAGTTAATATAATACTGGGTGTATTAAGAGGCCGCTCGCGAAGAGGACGGGGTGTTGCAGGAGGTTTTTCCGATATGATCCTGGGTTTCATCGAAAAAGTCTGGACCGTTGCTGCGTATTTCATGATCCCTGCAATAGTTATTGAAGACAGGGACTTAAAAGGCGCTGCAGAAAGGGCAACCCAGATCATCAAAAAGAATCTTCTTCCCATAGGAGTTGGTGAAATAGCAGTAGGACTTGTTACAGGAATTCTTTCCGTAATTGGTTTCATAATTGCCATCTTCACAGGCATGTCATTGGTAAATGTGACCGGCCCTGTAATAGCATTATTACTGGCTGCGACTTTGGTCGTCATTATTATCGCGTTTTCTATGTATGTAACCACAGCATATCATACATGCCTTTTCCTGTGGGCAAGGAATGCTGAAGTTGTTCCGGGAAGCTCTATAAGACCCCCGGAACCGATCGCTAACGCGCTGGGGATTTCTTAAAAGGTACCTTTTTTTATCCTATTTAAAGGCAGTAAATTTGTCCCCGGATGCACCGCATAATGGACATTTATCAGGCGCTTCCCCTTCTAATGTATATCCGCAAACTTCACAAACCTGGATCGCACCGAGTTCAGGGTCTTTTCCCGCATTAACTGTTTCCAATGCTTTTTCATAAAGCTTCTTATGCATTTTTTCAGTGCCGTAAGCCCATTCAAAACTTTTTTGTGCTCCTTTTTCACCCTGGAATTTTGCAACTTCCATGTAAACAGGATACATTTCCTCAATTTCAAATGTCTCGCCTGCGATAGCAAGTTTAAGGTTTTTCCTTGAATCACCCGGCCCAAAAGCTGCCATGCTATTTGCCACAAATCCCCCATCCAGGTGTTTCAACTCCCGGTAATGGTCTCCCGCATGTATGTATTCGGCATGGGCGATCGCGCGAAATAAACGGGCAACGTTATTTAATTTTTCTTTTTCAGCCTGGTCTGCAAAATGCAAATATCTCATATTTGCCTGGCTTTCTCCTCCGAATGCATTGATGAGATGCTGTTCTGTCATTTTCTTCATTTAAAAAACTCCCATTATTAAACTCCAATTATTTGTATTTATACTTAACTTGACAATAATTCAAAATCCATGTGCAGCATACGGCGCGATCATCACGAACACGAATGACAACAGGATCATTACCGCAAATACAAGCACTATCGCATTGGATATCCTTTCCACTTTCTCGCCATCTCCGAATATCTTTGTAAGGGATGATGTCATAACATCGCGAAATACATGCCCGCCGTCAAGAGGTACCGCAGGGAGGCAATTAAAAAGCCCTGCATAGAAATTCATCCATCCAACCCATAAAAGGATATTTAATATCCAGAATACGACAACACCGAACACTGCCACCCAACCTGTAGGTTCGTAAAAATTTGTGAGCAGGCCGCTAAAACCGGGGAACCCTTCCCCGGCAAAACCGAATATCGGAAGGCCGAATATCAGTACCCATCCTGTAATTCCGGTCATTAGCGAGGGAATGCTCTTTAACATTTGAAGGTACCTATTTGCCTCGAACTGGCCTATCCCTATTCCGATGGAATAACTTACCGCTCCCTGTTCAGGTGAATAGGAAACACCAAGGAAACCCTTCATGGCATTGACAGGAGAGGGATTTTTTCGTAATTCAATAGCTTTGAACACCAGAGTTGAAGCATTAAGGGAGCTGTTGCTCAAAAGATATACATCGATTTTCTGCCCCTCTTTTGTGGAATTCATGAAATTGATAAAATCATTGAGTTCTTTGATTTCAGTATCATCTATTCTGACAATTATCATGCCCTCATTTATTCCGGCGGCTTCGGCGGCCGAATCTTCAATAACCTGGAATACCTTTACACCTCCCCGTGTGACATTGCTCCCGGTTGCAACCAGGTTTATTTCTTTCCGGATCCCGTTTTCGACAAGATTAAGTTTTATATTAGCATCCGGCGTAATGGTATTCGCATAAGAAAGAAAATCCGAAGCATTATTTACTTTAATATCATTTATCCCGGTCAAAATCATATTCTGTTTTATCCCTGCAAGTTCGGCAGGAGAACCCTGGACAACGGTCGTTACCATCACATCTCCCACTGTGGAAATTGAACCAAGCAAAGAAAAAAATAGTATGAATGCAACAAATGCCGTGACAAAATTAGCCATTACACCTGCCGTTAGCACGCGTACCCGCTCACTGCGGGTTGCTAACCTTTTGGGTTCGGATGGTTCTTCTGTTGGCGAGTCTTTCTCTAAATCGCGTTTTTCTTCCTTTTTTCCCAGCAGCTGTTCTTCGTCAGGTTCTGCAAAACCGCCTATAGGGACAAGAGCCAGAATTATACCCATTGATTTTACCCTTATACCTTCCACTTTACAGAGAATGGCGTGTGAAAACTCATGTACCATGAGTGTCACGATCAATGCGATGGCTCCCCAATAAAAAGGGATATATTCATTGAGACCCGGTATCAGGAAAATATTGCGGGGTTCATTTAACTTAGTTGGCAAAGGTACTGTTTGCGTTTGGAATGATGATATCAATGAATAATCGATGAACACTATTAATAAAAACATTACCAGCATGCCAATAAGCATAGCAGGCAGCCCCATATTTGCAAATGTTCTCCAGAATCGTTTATGAACGGCAAGCTTGTCGAGAAATTCCTGCCCCTTTCCTGTGCGGATCATAAGTATGGGGCCGAATGCAGTAATATTATATTTTTCCAATGTCTTGCGCCGATCAAGTATAATGACAACGAACCAGTAGAATAAGAACAATGGAATAAGAAGATCAGTATAATTCAAAAATTTGTCTCCGGAAGCCTTATCGATAAATTATTAAGCACGTCATTCATATTAAGCTTTGGTTGTCTTAATGTTTTCAATAATATATATAACCGCCGGGGATATGGCAGAAGCCAGGAATATCGGAAGAAAACTTGTAGAGGAGCGCCTTGCAGCATGCGTCAACATTTTTCCTGTATCTTCTATTTTCAGGTGGAAGGATAATATTGATGAAGCCAATGAATTCGGGATTATCGTAAAAACAAGATCCGATAAGGTAAATGAAATAGAAAAAAGAGTAAAAGAGATACACAGCTATGAAGTTCCATGTGTCGTATCATTCAATATGGATGAAGGGTCTGCCGAATATCTTGCATGGATAAATGAATCCGTGGGGGATTAATGCCCAGGGATATCACCGCCGAATTACGAAATGCTCTATACGGCAGGAGCAGTGTTTTTATTGGCCCGCTGGAAATACCCACTGAGCGCATTGTTTACCATATATTGCATGAAACTATAGGTGCGGGGAAAACCGTAATATGGATTTGCTTCAATGATACGCCGCGTACGGTATATTCCAAGTTCTCTTCTTATGAGCTGTCTCTGGAAGGATTGGAGGAGAATGTATGGTTTGTTGATGCTACCATCACCGGGGATAGGCTAATACAACCACAGGCCTCCAGGTGCGCACCCACGGACTATGCATGCATAATCATGGAAGTGGTAAAATTGTTGAAAAAACATCCGGCATCTCTTGTGATGCTTGACAACCTCGGTATTCTTGCGGCGCTAAATCGTGTGAATGTAATAGTGCGTCCCTTAAAATACCTTGACACAAGAATACGCGCAGAAGGAGGAGGTCTTGTTACAATTCTTGCAAACAAGTCAGTTCCCAGCGGCGTGGAAGCCGAACTTCTGGGACTTGTTGATATGATTATCAGAGTTAATGAAGAAAAAATCCATGCAAGAGTAGGAAGCAAAGAATTGAGCATTCCTTTCCTTTTCACGGGAAGCGAGATGATCCTTGGAAGTGCCGATACGGATAAAGATTTGCAGGAATTATTCAGCCTTACCCCTGAAGAAAAGAAAAAGCTGGAGCTTGAAGTAGAGGAGAAAGCGCATCTTTACGGGGAGCCGACCGATTGAATGATCCGTTCCCAGAGTTCTTTGATCTGTTTGCTGTATTCCGAATCAGGATAAGCATGAACCATTATCTTTCTTGACCATGCGCTGGCCATTGCTTCGTCGTACAGGATAACCCCAATAGGCTCTAATCCGAATTTCCGGCTCAGATCTTCAAGTGTCCCTTTTGAAGCTTCATACTTATTTTTTGGAAGCTTGTTGAACAATATATAGGGTCTTGATTTCAAACGCTGGGCTACGCCTGAAATTACATAAGTCCCCCGGATATCCTGTTTATCAAGGGTACACACTATTATGCTGATTTCCGTGGTACCCATTATAAGGAGGCTTGACCTGTTAAGTCCGGGACTGCAATCGAATATAATGTGGTCAGGATTGTAACGGGATTGGAAATCCCGAAGTAATGCCTGGAGCTTTTCTTTTGCCTGTGCCGGGTCTTTTGAGAAGCTTACAATATCTTCCTCGGTGGCATCTGAGGGGATGATATAAAGCTCTTCTTTACCTGGCTTATATACGATATCTTCAATGCTTGCCTTATTCTGGAGGTAATCCACCAAAGTCTTTTTTGTCTTCAGGCTAAAAAGTGCATGGATGCCGGGACCTGAAAAATCAGTGTCCACCAGTCCGACTTTATGGCCCTTGCCTGCAAGATAACAGGCAAGATTCCCTGAAATATTCGTCTTGCCGGTTCCGCCTTTATATGAATGAAAGCTTATCCACATTTTTGCACCTTAAATTATATTTTATACATGATATCCTAACCAAGTATCTCTTCAAGTTTCTTATCCAGTTCATCAATTGATGCAACTGCTTCGGAAGATTCTTCTTCTTTCTTTTTACGGGATGAATAATATACTTTTTTTCCGATACGTTCACGTTTAAGCCATCCTTCCCTGACAAGTTCGTTGAGATATTTGTTCTCTATTGACCTGTGGCGGCCTGTTCGAATGCATACGTCATCTGCTGTAGCTCTTGATAATTCCGAGACGGCAAAAAGTGATTTTCTCAAACTGTCAGGCACGGTGAGATATAAAGCAACCTGGTCCTCAATTACAGGGTGCAGGCGTGATTCAATCTCTCCCACCCTGTGTTCGAGTGACTGAAGCCTTCTCTCAAAAGCTTTCAAATAATCATTTGAGCTATTTTCCATATTTGAATTCATTTTATCTCCAGTGCACATGTGCATGTCTGCAGCAGTATATAGGAATCACTGAGCAATCTTTGCACACTACTTTAATTGTGTGCATGCCCTATATATAGCTAATCAATAGCCATGAAAAAAACATATAAATGAGTAAATGTTGCTCTTTTGCATAATATTTATATACTATCGGAGTATATTATGATATTGTGAGGAAGTTGCACAACAAATGCCTCTTCATCCGCCCTCCCTGTTGCAACTTTCCTCATTTTCAGCTTTGGTATAAAAGCTATATCATATGAAACAAATATGGCTTCCCTATGCCAAACATTGCGCTTATAACACCTACTTCCCTCGAATCGAGAGACTTAAGGCGCGAGATCAAACCTTCACCCCATGAAAAACAGGGAGTCATCTCAAAAGGTTTTCTGCATGGGAATCCTGTTATTTTTTCACACTGCGGCATTGGTAAGGTTAATGCGGCGCACTCTACAACAATTATATTGGAAAATAATGATCCGGATTTCCTTATGCTTTTCGGTATTGGAGGGGCTTATTCGGATGCAAGGGTCGGTGATGTGGCAATTGCCAGTAGCGAGAATTATGGCGAGGAAGGTGTGATGACAGGGGATGGCTGGAAAAGCATGGAATTCACAGGATTTGAGCTGTTGAAGAATGAGATCGAATATTTCAATACGTTCCCAATGGACGGGAAATTATCGCATCTTGCGGAAAAAGCTTCAATGGATATAGGTTTGAATACCCATGCAGGCCACTTCATAACCGTATCGCAATGTTCGGGAACGCGCAATAGCGGCAATATCATGCAGAAACGCTTTAATGGTTTATGTGAAAATATGGAAGGAGCTGCTGTTGCCCATATTTGCGCCATGTATGGTGTCCCTATGATCGAGATCAGGGGAATAAGCAATTTCACCGGCGACAGGGATATGAATAAATGGAACATGCCTCTTGCTGTATCGAATTGTAATAAAGCAGTCAGTGAACTTGTCAGGAGGCTACTATGAAAAAGTTCTCTTTAGGTTATTCGCCATGTCCCAATGACACATTTATTTTCTATGCCCTTACCCATCACAAGCTGACCTGTGAAATTCAATTCAAGGAGACTTTAAAAGATGTGGAAAACCTGAACCGTAGGGCTTTGCAGAAAGAATTTGACGTAACGAAAGCCTCATTCCACGGATTTGGTTTTTTAAGGGGCGAATATTGTCTGCTGCATTCAGGCAGCGCACTCGGGCGAGGTTGTGGCCCCCTGATCGTTGCCAGGGGCAAAATAAAACAAAATGATCTTGATACGAAAAAGATAGCGATTCCCGGGAAAATGACGACTGCTTACTTGTTGCTCAGATTGTTTGCGCCCGGTGCAAATAATATCGTGGAGATGCCTTTTGACAGGATCATGAATGCAGTTAGCATGGGCGTGGTTGATGCAGGTTTGATAATACATGAGAGCCGCTTCACTTTTCATCAATACGGTCTTGTAAAGCTGATAGATCTGGGTGATTGGTGGGAAAAAGAAACAGGGCTACCAATCCCGCTGGGGGGGATTCTTGCAAAAAGGGACATGGGCTTGCCTGTGATCCGAAGAATCGATGAGCTGATCAAACAGAGTATAGTATATGCATTCAAATATCCTGATCAAACGCGCGAATATATAAAGAAGAACGCACAGGAGCTGGATGATGAGGTGATTGACCGGCACATAAAGCTATATGTAAATGATTATACGCTGGATATCGGGGATGGTATCAATGCAGTAGAAAAATTGCTGGGAACCGCTGAGAAATTAAACATTATCCCGCATTCAGAAAAACCGATTTTCGTTGATTAAAGGAAGTTCTTTATCAGATCATCACGCGACTCTTTCTTGTTGCCATCGTTTATCTTGATGATTTTCTGGGCTTTTCTTTTTTCCGGGGGACAGCCCGAACATTCATATACAAAATGGATGAAACCGGTCTCAGGGTTCTCTACCGTATTTTTATGCTCATAATCCGTTTTGCAATCAGAACACATTCCGACTATGGGGACAATTTCATTGCAGTGATCGCATTTCCGGACCATAACATTGATTACTTCATTTTTTGTGTTGATAGCAGATAACATATATTCGTCGTCGCACCTGCTTTTTAATTCTGAAGTCATATTCCAATCAACTTAATAACAACAGGATATATTAAAACTTTACGAGTTTGTTGCAGTATTCCCAAAATCATGCAAACGAAACATTTATTCATACTGACGTTATTACAGCTATGGAGGTGAATAGTTTGACCGAATATTTCACATCTAAAATAGATTATTTACGCGCTATAGAAAAGGGCTGCTTGAATTGCGGTGACAGACATCAACCGGATTGCCCTGTGGGGATGGCAAAAGCGCGAATCAACTGTACAAATGACTTATTAATCGAATTTTATAAACAAAAATAAACCAAAACCTATTATATTCCTGAAAGCATAAGGGCATCTCGTGACCATAATAGCGGTGCTTGTTTCAGGAAGGGGTTCAAACCTCCAGGCTATAATCGATAGCATAGAAAATGGCTATTTGAAAGCCCGAATATCTGTTGTGATAAGCGATATCGGAGATGCTTTTGCACTGGAACGGGCCAAAAAATACAGAATAAATGCGGTCCACATAGATCCTAAAATATTTGGGTCAAAAGACTCATATGAGGAAGAGGTCATGAGAATCCTAAATAACCATAATGCTGAACTTGTACTTCTTGCAGGGTATATGAAAATTCTCGGAAAAACCCTGCTGACCGCATATAAGAACCGGATCCTGAACATCCATCCTGCGCTGCTCCCTGCTTTTCCCGGACTTCATGCACAAGAGCAGGCATTTGAATACGGTGTGAAAGTTGCGGGATGCACGGTTCATTTTGTGGATGAGGAACTTGACGGAGGGCCTATAATATTACAAAAATGCGTGGAAGTGAAAGACAACGACACAGCCCAGACTCTTGCTGAAAGGATACTTGAACAGGAGCACAAGATTTATCCCGAAGCGGTTAAATTGTTCGTCGAAAATAGACTTCGCCTTGATGGGCGAAAAGTGAAAATCATAAGATAATAAAAAACAACTCAAGAGGATTATTATGCCATTAAAAACAATTGACCCTGAAATTTTTGAAGTAATGAGACATGAAATCGAAAGGCAGAGAACTAAACTGAACCTGATAGCATCTGAGAACTATGCGAGCCGCGCCGTATTGCAGGCGCAGGGCTCCGTAATGACAAATAAATATGCAGAGGGCTATCCGGGGAAGAGGTATTATGGGGGTTGTGAGTTCGTTGATGCCGCTGAAAACCTCGCGATAGATAGGGCAAAGAAACTTTTCAAGGCAGAACATATCAATGTACAGCCCCACTCAGGGTCGCAGGCGAACATGGCCGTTTATTTTGCCATGCTCAAGCACGGGGATACAATAATGAGCATGGATTTATCGCACGGAGGGCACCTTTCGCACGGCAGTCCCGTGAATTTTTCCGGAAAATTATTTAACATAGTCCCGTATGGTGTTTCCAGGGAGACAAGAACGATAGATTATGATGAATTATCAAGAATTGCAAAAGAACATAAGCCAAAAATTATCGTTTCAGGAGCAAGCGCCTATCCCCGTGAACTTGACTTCAAGAGGTTCAGGGAAATTGCGGATGAGGCAGGGGCGCTTTTGCTCGCTGATATAGCGCATATCGCGGGATTAGTTGTAGCAGGGGTGCATTGCGACCCTGTGCCATATTCGGATTTTGTGACAACGACTACACATAAGACATTGCGGGGGCCCCGGGGCGGTATGATAATGTGCAGGGAAGAATATGCAAAAGAAATCGACAAGACGGTTTTTCCCGGAATCCAGGGAGGGCCTCTTATGCATGTTATAGCAGCTAAAGCAGTTGCCTTCAAAGAAGCAATGAGCAGGGAATTTAACGATTACCAGAAGCAGATAGTGAAAAATGCAAAAAAGATCGCGGGCGAACTGACGATGCGGGGCAATGAACTTGTATCGGGCGGAACTGATAACCATCTCATGCTTGTTGACCTGACGCAGCTTGGGATCACAGGCAAGGACGCGGAGGCAAAACTTCAGGAAGCAGGGATAATCCTGAATAAGAATACTATTCCTTTTGAAACAAAAAGCCCGTTCATCACAAGCGGCATCCGGATAGGCACACCGGCTGCAACCACACGGGGAATGAAGGAAAAAGAAATGATAATTATTGCGGAAGCGATTGACGAAGTAATTCGAAATATAAATGATCCGAATAAAATTAAAGAAGTTAAGAGAAACGTTCTTGACCTTTGCAACCAGTTCCCGATACCATATGAGTGAGGTCGCCTGATGGAACCGCTTCCTGAGGTCACAGACCCCCGAGTTATCGATGGGAGACAAATTGCAAAGGACATTGAGGCCCAAGTAAAAAAAGATGTTGAAATATTTGTAGAAGAAAATGGCATCAAACCGGCCCTTGCTACTATTCTTGTAGGGGAACACCCGCCTTCAAAACTATATGTAAAACTAAAACACTGGGCCTGCAAACGTGTAGGCATCATATCCGAAGACCACAAATTTCCCCGGGAAACAAAACAGGAAGAGATAATCGAGCTGATCGAGACATTGAACGGGCGTCCGGATATACATGGCATACTCGTACAGCTTCCATTGCCCAAACATATAGATGAGCGTGATGTAATGATGCAGATAGCACCTGAAAAAGATGTGGATGGTTTCAATCCGCTCAATATGGGTAAAATGCTAATCGGGCGCGAGGGATTTGTTCCGTGTACCCCGAAAGGGATATTGAGGGCGCTTTCCGAATTCAACATCGATCCGAAAGGAATGGAGGTGGTAGTTGTCGGGCACAGCAATGTTGTTGGGAAACCTGCTGCTGTGATGCTTTTGAACCGCAACGCAACCGTGAAGATATGTCATGTGTTCTCAAAGGACCTTAAAAGCCAGACAGAAAAAGCCGATATACTCATTGTGGCTACAGGTGTGAGAGGGTTGATAAAAGCCGAAATGGTCAAGGAAGGTGCGATAGTTTTTGATGTGGGTATAACCTGGCAGGATGGGGCGGTATATGGGGATGTGGATTTTGAGGATGTTTTGCCAAAGGTGAGATTGATATCCCCGGTACCGGGAGGCGTAGGCCCCATGACCATAGCTATTCTTATGGAACATACGCTGCTGGCTGCAAAATTACAGAATGACGCTGGACATGGATAACGCGGATTATGCGTGTCTCCCGAACAGCTTATCAAGTTCCTGCCTGTTAAAAGAGACCATGGTTGGCCTTCCATGCGGGCAGGTATAAGGATTCTGTGTCATGAAAAGCTGCTTTATAAGGCTTTCCATCTGGGAGAAAGAACAATCGGCTCCTGCTTTTACGGCGCTTCTGCATGCGATGCTTTTAGTTACCCGCTCAAAAATACCCGTTTCTTCTTTTATTTTTCCTTCGGAAAGAATATCTGATATTATATCATGGACCATCCGGGGGTCTTCAAGCTTTCCAAGAACGATCGGTACTGCCGTTACTGCAAAGGAATCAGGCCCGAATTCGGATATCCGAAAGCCGAACTCTTCAAGAAAGGGTATGGTATCCTTCATAAGGACTTTTTCTCTGGAATCAAGTTCAATGTTAATGGGCACGATCAGCTCCTGGGAATCATCCCGCTTTGATTCCCGAACGAGTTCAAAGAATACGCGCTCATGTGCAGCATGCTGGTCTATGATCATCAGGCCATTTTTTGTTTCGGCAAGTATATACAGGCTATCCACCTGCCCCAGGACCTTTACATCAGGCATTTCAATATTCTGTATTTTCTCCATTTCCATGCCTGCTCTTTCCGACCGCCTCAGTCTTCTTTCCGTGTCTTTTACAGAAGATTTGAAATCAGTTATTGTTTCTTTTACCTGTAAATTGTCAGCCTGGGGAGGATCGTAAAGTAATGACTGTTTCAAAGGCAGCTTAATATCAGGAATAAGGTCTTTCCCGGAAAGCGCATTTTTTACAGCATGCGTAATTATATCGCATATTTCTCTCTCATGGCTGAGGCGCACCTGGTTCTTGGTGGGATGAACATTTACATCCACATCGCGTGTGTCCACATAGATCTTTAATACGGCTATCGGAAAACGGCCCCCGGGCATAAGGGTACCGTAACCGTCCCTTAGCGCAAAACCGATCGCCTTGGAACTGATGTTCCTGTCATTGATATAGAAGGACTGGAAATCAAGGCTGCTTCGCATCAACGAAGGTCTTGAGATAAAACCGGTAATCCTTACAATGGCAGATTCATGATCCACCGGAAGCATCGATTTTGCAACTTCCGACCCGTAAATGTGAATGATCTTATCATGAAGTCCTGCGGCAGGTGAGCGCAGTAATTCTTTTCCGTTATTGAAAAGAGAAAAAGAAATGTTGTTATGTCCAAGAGTTATCCTTGAAACTATATCGATTATCCTGTTAAGTTCAACCATATCGGATTTAAGATATTTTTTCCTGACAGGTGTATTATAAAACAGGTCGTTTACAATAATGGTAGTCCCATCCGGTGCTCCTGTCTCAACGATACTTACCGTTTTTCCGCCCTGGATGATAACTTTTGTACCTGATAATTCATCTTTTGTTTTTGTGATTATTTCGACACTGGCTATTGAGCAGATAGAAGAGAGGGCTTCACCCCTGAATCCCATCGTCCTTACGGTTTCTATATCTTCGATTTTCCTGATCTTGCTTGTTGCGTGTTTCACGTAAGATAGGGCTGCATCATCCTTGCTCATGCCGCAGCCGTTGTCTGTGATGCGGATAGAACCTTTTCCGCTTTTTGTGACTTCGATCCTGATAGTATCGGCGCCTGCATCGATGGAGTTTTCGATCAGTTCCTTGACAACTGAAGCTGGGCGTTCTATTACTTCCCCTGCCGCAATCTTGTTTACGGATGCTTCGTCAAGCACCTGGATATTTCCCATATTGTTGGACTTTCCATTCTTGTATTATACTCTCAAATTTAGAGCTTTTCTTTTATAATATTGTATTGGGTATATATAATCATGCTAAGAATGATACATATAGACAAAGAATAGAACACTGTATCAGTACCAATGCCCGTAAAGCCTTTCTCGAAAACATATCTTAATCCTCCTGCTATTGCCGTTATCAAAAACGCAAAACATGCGGAGGCCACGGCGCCGCCAAGAAGGAACCACGGATATAATGCGCCCCTTTTTTCATAAAAAACAGATGCAAGTACGAACACGATTGCGAAAATAAAAAGGATAACGTAAGGCTGGATCGGAAACGGATTGATCTTGATAATATAATTTATACCATAGACTACAGTTATCATCATAAGAATAGCCATCCCGATGACTATGAAAAGCACACTGGTAAAATTCCGCGGGATGAATTTCACTTCTATTTTTCCTATGACAAAATATAATATGAGGCTAAGGATCATGGATATGGAAAATGCATATGCAAGAGTCTCAATACCAATGCCTGACAAACCTTTTTCCCAGATATATTTCATCCCTGCCGCACATACCGTTATAATGAAAGTCAAACATGCGGATGCCATTGCGCCCCCGATAAGCTCCCTTGGATAAACCGCTTTTTTTTCCCTTTCAAAATAGACTGTGAAGATCACGAACCCGATAGAAAATATGAATAAGAAATAATAGGGTTCAAATGGAAAGACTATGGTTCCAGTCCGGAAAATGTAGGTGATCCCGTAGGCAACAGATATCATGATAAAAGCAATTAATGCTACAATTGCCAGTATCCTGGTAAAATCATTTGATTTGAATTTGATAGTATCCCTCTGAAAACAAAATATAATTATGGGTATGTAAGTTATTGTTAACAATGAACACAATGTGCATGCCCTGATAGATTATCACTAACCCTTATAAAAATAACCCATAAAAACCATATCGCAAAAACATGATTTAAAATGAAATTTAATGTATTCGCTTACTAGACAGCGAATTAATTTTGAATACCTCTTGGCTCATATAAAATAATTGACCGTTGATATCAGGAGATGGATTTTATGAGAGTGTTTTAAGTTACATTAGTTTCTTATATTAAAATATGTTAGATGTCGTTATGCTTAATTCACTAGAATTTATAAATTTCATAGATTACATCCAAACATATAATGGGTCAATAACAGCAATCTCTACATTGGTTTTGGTAATTGTAACTGGAATTTATGTTAT
>Ga0172443_1076_pt1 | contig 20990 bp, 21 predicted proteins | sample MayberryNE_Catta_6_FD_114741 | JGI IMG/M metagenome (GOLD analysis project Ga0172443, IMG submission 114741) | reverse complement strand
CTGGTACTGTGGAGCTTGCGGCAGGTTCGGGACTGGTTGGCTTGATAACAGGGGCTTATATGTATGCAAATGTAGAAAATGCGCCAATGGCTTTAGTATTAGCTGCGGGAGCAGTTGGCTCCTGAAGAAAGTCAAAAAAGGAAAGAAACTTGGTTCAGTCATAACGAAAGATGGTTACATTATTCTGCATGGAAGTATCCAAAAAACCCTTGCTCCGATAAGTAATCCTTTCATCAATGGATTAGAGGGATTTTTTGCTCTTGAAAGTTCGGTCGATGATGATCCCGAAAAAATTCTCTCTTTGTACAAAGATAGGGATAAAGCTGAAAAATTCATTCGAGGTTTGAAAGACGGGTTAGAGTTGAGACCGATACGGCATTGGAGTCCTCTTGCAGTCAAAGGATATTTGCTGCTTACGTTCCTCACGAATTTCCTGGTCAATTTGACTCTTTATTTGGCTAAAAAACCACTAGTCAGAGACATAAGGTTACTCAGGAAATTCCTTAACAATTTGACACTTACTGTTGCATATCCAATAAATGCCTTCAAATTTACAGTACTGTCCAATATTTCGGATGAAGTAATCAGTATTTTAGGGGATTTTATCAAAAAATATGATGATGATAGTCTGAAATTACGCTGGTAAAAAGCCATCTGACAAATTGTATAAAGGGATAAAAATACGTTTTACTTAGCCGCAGGTGGCGAAGTTAAGTTAAGATTGAGGAAATGAAGTAAGGAATTCGCACACCAAATTCCAGAAGATTCCCTATCGTCTGCTTTTGGTGGAATTCTTTCAAATGTTGCGCGGGATTAATTGCGACAACGTAGACACGCCTTTAAATCTCCATGTTTTTTATTTTGAATTTGTTTATTATTAAGCTTTAGAACAATTCAACAACGGCCTCCTGGAGCATAGTGAAAATGACACTTTTATTTTTATTGGACTTGATCGGACACGTTTGACGACCTGTCTATATTGCCTGAGCATAACGATTCCCAGTACAATCATGGACTTTAGACAATATGAACCCTCTCAAAAACAATCACATGATCAAATCCATTCTTTCTACATGCCGGGCGCCAGGGTATCGCCCCCGGGCGACTTTATGATATATGGCCGGGCATTCTCCCAGTGTCAGGAATTGATTGGTTGACTGTATTTAGAATTCAGACATGGAATGGGAACAAGTGTTTTCACTACAGCGCGCTTTGGAAAAACCATAAGGGATTGAAACCTGTTGAGCCACTTCCCACACCGCAATGACTGATGGGTTGTATTGTAGGGGGTGAGCGCATTAAAAAGGATCCTCATGGTCGGCCCTCCTCAAATCATAACTTCTTATAGATAATTACTCTCAGCTTGTCTATGAGCACCAGTATATCTTTTCTTTTTCGTCCCAGATAATCGTCTGTAACAAAAAAACCATTATAAGAAATCTTGTTTCTTATTATTCTCAGGTCATCAATGAGAGTAATATCATGTACTTTGAATTCGGAGTAATTTTTCTCAATGTACTCTATCAACTTTTTATGTGCTCCTTCTCCATGAGTCTTATAACCATCCAGCAGCAGAATTACCGTAATTAGCTCGCGGATGACTTCGTAATATTCCTTTACGACATGGGAAGCGAATTTCTTTGAATCAATGGTGTCTATCAATTCCAATGTTGTTTCCACCATTTTCAGGATAGATTTTGCCTTCTCCATATCGGGAGCAGTTTTTATAATTCCTTCTTCCATCAGAACACCTTCAGATATCCTTTCAATATCACTCCATTTATTATATTATTTTTCAATTCGTCGCTGAGTTCGCTAAAGTCCTCAGTAAAAAGCAGGCTAATATTTCTCTTCAGTTTAGTTTCAAAATCCAGAAGATCCAGTTTTCTTTCCTTCGAGACAAGAAATAAATCGATATCACTTTCCATAGTATCTTCTCCTTTTGATGCAGAACCAAACAAAATAATAACGTCCGGCATACATAGGTTTTCGAGATACTCTATCAAACCCGATTCCTTCAGGGAAATTATTGTGTCAATTTTTTTAAGGAACCTGAACTCAAAGCTATCCATATTTGCCCGATAAACAGGATACGTAAATAACCTGTGCTTTGTTTTGACAATTAGTCCTTCGTCAACCATTTCATTCAAGTAAAGTTTGACGGATGTTGTAGCGAGAGATGCAATTCTGCTTATCTCTCTCAGTTGAAATCCGGCATCTTTTGGCATAGGATTTTCAAAAAAAACCTTAAGTACTTTCCATTTGTTATATTTTTGTAACACATGTGACAATATTGTAACAACTGTAATATTAATGTTTCACTGCATTCTGCTGTCTTAGCTTTGCCGGCACCCATACTCCGATGTTCAGCTTAGATGTTATTCAATAAACGGTTCTGTTGCCTTCCGTCTTGGATACGATCTCGCGCGCATACTCAGGAAGTGGGCAGAGGATGATCCATATACATATTTTATAAAAAATCATTGGAAAGAAGGAAATAAAAATCCAAATCATTTAGAGGCAATGAATAAGTTCGTGAAGGAAAACATTCCCAAATGGCAAAGGATATAACGTTTAAATGAACTACAATTCAGGAAGATCCAGATGGTATCCATAGGTGAAATTCATGGATGATGAAAATATTGCAGTAAAACAAAAAATGTATACATGTATTTCGAGAGCCTATGAGTGGTTATTCGGATTAGCTATTTACTCAGGTAATTGGAAAGAAGTCCGTAGTACCGCTCTTGTTGGACTTTGCTTCAGTTTACGTGAGCCAAAAGGCTCCCCATGGTTGGTTTGTATTAAAAAATGGTTGCTAGAACAACAAGTTCAAATGGGAACCGATAAAGCATCATGGGGGGACGAACTGTGGGATACCTCTATGGCTCTCATATCCCTGAACAGAATTGGTTTTTCTCAGAATGACCCTCAATTTCGAAAAACTTTGAATTGGATTGAAAGCTTATATGATGTAAATGGTCGACACAATTGGCATGATGAGCCCTGGGAAACTTCATGGGCGGCACTGGCGATATTAGAAACAGAACACTCTCATGAACTTTCACACATTGCTTATGATGCAGCAAAATGGCTTTTGAGTCTCCAGGACGTTGAGGGAAAGATTGTTTCTCCACATTATACTGCCTACTTCATAATGATCTGCGACAAGTTGATTATCAAGCAAGAAGACAAAGAGATATTCAATATTGCCAGTAACAAAGCTACAGAATACCTTCTTAAAAATATTTCAGATAAAAATCTTTGGACAGGTGAACCATGGTCTAACGGTCAAATTCTATGGATTTTGTCATATACAAAGAAATTTCCTTGCAGTAACAATGCTCTCCTTTTAAGAGTAGTTAATTGGTTCATCGATAAGCAAGACACTGAGGGCAATTGGAAAGATGTAGAAGATACAGCATCTTCCATTTTAGGCTTATGTTATTTATTGAGAGAGCTTGAATCTTTCAGAATTTCTAGCGATACCGAGCTCGACGCGCTAATTTTTAGTACTCTTCGGAGAAATAATGAAACTCCTGTGCTCTGTATAAATCGAAAGTTAATCGAAACAAATGAAGATGGAACTACTTCGATTAATCTAAGCCCTAGACTCATAAAAGTCATGACTATTGCTTTTGGAATATTGTCAGGAGCTACGGTGATCTTCTTCTATTGGGATTTGATTAAAGGTTTACTGGGATGGTGAGGTTTGCAATGAATGTTGCAGAAATATTTAATAAGATGGCCAATGAGTATGATGAAATACGAGATTTGTGGTACGCATGGCTTTTCTCTCGATTGCACTATTCTATCGCTAGAGATATTATAAATACGTACGATCCAAAGATTGTGTTAGATGTAGGATGCGGAACAGGATTTCAATCATTCTTGCATGCCTCTGCTGGTGCTTTTGTAGTAGGTGTCGATATCGCTGACGAACTAATAGAAGTTGCAGAAAAGAAATCATTATCCTTCAAACCACAACATGAATTCATTTTGTTCCCCGTACATTTTGAATTTGTTGATAGATATAATAAATTAATTGGTTCTATTTTGAGACAGAGGGTTCAGGCGAAAGAATATATTCCCCCAAGTTTTCAAGTAGCCGATGCCAGAAGCCTACCATTTTCAAACGATAGCTTTGACCATGTTAACTGTTGTGGTAGTACACTCAGTTTTATAGAAGACCACCGTCGTGCAATTTCTGAAATTGCAAGAGTTTTAAAGCCAGGCGGCACCTTTCTTATGGAGATTGAATCAAGATGGAATTTAGATCTTCCATGGGCAGTTATTGACACACTTTTGAAAGGAAAATTAGGTTTTGATACATCTTTAACTGAAGCACTTAAAGCTATTTTTGTGGCTCCGCAGCAGTATATATCTACGGATTATCCATATGGAGAGCCTGAAAATCCAGTATACATGAGACTAAAACTTTTTACTTCAAAAAGGCTAAAACAGGAGCTTTCTGAATTTCAAATAGAAACGTTAAGGATATCAACTATTCACTCAGTAACCAATTTTATCCCAAGTACATATCTTGATATGAACGATCCGCCAAATTGGTTAAAGGATTCTTTCACTTTTCTTGCAAGCATCGAAGAAAGAATTCCTACATCACTTCCTGGTTGTAGTATAATTCTTCTTGCACGAAAGATGGAAAGATAATATGTTCACAGAACCTCAAAATTCGTTTTTTCAGTCCCTGCACTCGGTTTATTATAAAAAGTCGTAATCAGCTTATACACCGTTTGCCTGTGAATCACGGTCGCTATGGTTATCCGTACGCTCCAATCACCGCATCCTTCGCTCACTCCGCTACGCTGCGTTCACTCAGGCACGGCTGATGCCTTGCGGTCATTGTCGCTGTAGTCTGGGCGACAGTCCTGCGCCGGATGCTCGGACAGTCGCCGGTATCGGTAGCATGTTTCTTTCAGGCTGCAAGTTGTTTCTGTATATGGGAGCACAGTGGATACTTGAAGATTACATGCAGGAATACTTCTCTTTCCATGGGCCAGAAGGAATAGTTTTATAAACTTTATTACACATATTTTACAGTACATCTACATATATGTCTAACAACAGCAAAACAAGCGTAAATCTAAGCCCACTGGAACATAAACTGTATTTTGGTTTCTATGAGAAAGAGGTTCTCAGGAATAGCGATGCATATGAGCTCATTCCAAACAAAAAAACCGCAAGACAGATCCTTTTTAGATTGAAAAAGAAGGATTTTATCAGGCAGGTCAGGCGTGGCTTGTTTGCCATCGTTCCGGCGCAAATGATAGGAAAAGAATTTTCTATCGACAGAATCCTTATAGGATCACAATTAGCCCGACCCTACTTCATCTCGCACCATACAGCTCTTGAAATACACGGAGTAGCGCAGTCCTATCATAATATCACATATATTTCAACGAACAAGATCTTAAGACCTTTCGAATTCCAGAACATTTCCTATAAGATCATAAATACAAAATACATGTTCGGAATTGAGCAGATCCAACGAGGAACCCTTGAAATAAATGTCAGTGACAGGGAAAGAACCGTTCTGGATTGCATCAGGAACATAGAATATGCTGGCGGCATCGAAGAGCTTGCAAAAAGCATATCAGCATTTCCCGGTCTCAATTATAAAAAGTTACTGGAATATCTTGAGCTTTTTAAGGAAAAAAGCCTGTATCACAGGACTGGTTTCATCCTCGATTGCCTGAAAAGTGAATTGAATGTTTCGCAAGATATTCTTGAAAGCATAAGGGAAGATCTCAGCAAGCGAACTTATTATCTGCATCCCGGAACGAAAGGAGTTTATAAGAAAGAATGGAACATTATCGTGCCTGAAAACATAACAGAGTTGATGAAAGTAGCTTAAGCATGATAGGAAATACTTTGAGAGTCTTTCAGAAAAGACAAATTTTCAAAAAGACATACTGGAAAAGGTTTACAGGCTCGCTGATATGCTGAAAACGATTTATGGTGATGAGTTTTTAAACGGCAAGTTTGTCCTAAAAGGTGGAACTGCTATAAATTTCATTTATTTCAACATGCCTCGCCTTTCTGTTGATATTGATTTCAATTTTGTATCCGGGGAACAAAGAGAAGATATGTTAAAAAGCAGGGAGAATATCGATAAGATCCTGACAAAGATTTTCACCATGAATGGATATGGAATGGAAAAAATAAAGCGATATGCTCTTCTGCAATACAACCTGAAATACACAAATTCCGCAGGAAATATCGACAGGATAAAGGTTGAAATAAATTTCATGGAGCGTATCCCTGTTTTTGAGACCGATGAAAAGAAGATCAGCATCTTCGACATTCCTGAATTTAAAGTCAGGACTTATAGACTGGAGGAGCTTTTTGGCACAAAGCTAAGGGCATTGCTCACAAGGACTGCTCCAAGGGATATGTTTGATATTTACATTCTCCTAAAAAGCGGACTCAAACTCGATGAAAGGGCTTTGAAAAAATGCTTCATCTTTTATGTTTGCCTGGCGCAAGATTTCAGGAAGCTGGACTTGGACAGCATTAGCAAGATCGATTCACTTGAAATAAAGAAATTTCTTCTTCCTTTGATGGAGAAAGGAAAGAGAATAGATATGGATGATATATCCAAAAAAGTGAATGAATTTGTATCAAGGATGCTTGAGCTCAATGAAAATGAACAAAAATTCATCGAAAGTTTTTATGAGCAGAAGAAAGAAGACCTGGATTTGTTGTTTGAGGATATGAGATACAATCCACAGCTGAAAGAGCATCCTATGATCGGGTGGAGATTGAAGAACATGTAGGTTCATAACATCAAAATCTTTTTTTTTCTTGTTTGCCAAATATTTCTTATTCTTTATCTTAATTCCCATAACCATCTCCCAACAGATTTATTCTCTTATTCGCTTCTACCGAAAAAAAATAGAATCGTAGTTTCTACGCCGCTGATGCGGAATTGCTCCGTTCATCCGTACGCTCCAATCACCGCATCCTTCGCTCACTCCGCTACGCTTCGTTCACTCTGGCACGGCTGATGCCTTGCGGTCATTGTCGCTGTTGTCCTGGCGACAGTCTTGCGCTCCAGTGGGTGCTCAGACAGTCGCCAGTATCGTTTATCATATCACTTTAACTTTTCTTATTTTTTACTGAAATAGGGCGCGCAGGAATATACTTATATGAAGGGGCAGGGAGCGACCATATCATGAGGAAGCCGGAATAATGATATATGACTGCCCCTGAAGTATGACTTCAGTATCTATGATTTGTCGCTTTGCTCCGCGGGGGCTCACGCTGCCTCAGCCCTTCGCTTCGCTTTGGACATCGGCAGTTCTCGCTACGGCTCAAACCCTTGCAAGTTTTGATAAATGAGATGAGCCAATGTAAAGTTACTGCAAATATGATAATACAAAAGGCATTTGTAAAGTAAAATATTGAATTCATTGGTGTCGTTGCGACAGCGCCGACAAAGAAGGGCACTCAGTATTAGATATTCAGAGCCTGCCAAGGGGTTTCTCAGAAAAAGGCTTGGAGAGTGCAGGTCAGTTTATCTTATGATGGCCATGGGGCTAACTGATTCAAGTATCCAAATGCGGTTCAAACTAACCAACGTTTGAATATTTCGGCTGGGTTCCCTCCCCAGCCGACCTACTTTTATAAAAAGTAGGCAAAAGGAAACGATTCAGGATGGGATGGTTTTGGATTGTGTGCCCTTCGGGTGGGGTATGTACGCTCGCTGCGCCTGCCCTCCGCTCGCTGTAAGCTGAAGAAAACAGGCATAATCTCAGAAGGTTTGAAGCTGTTCACCTGCGCGCCGCAATCATAGGGATTTTGAAACTTTTTCCAGCTTTTTCAGATCCACCTTTGATTCAATAAGAAAGTCAAGGATCTGGGAAAAAGTCAAATCTTTATAGCACTCCTGTATTGCCTTGAGTTTATTGTATGTTTCCTCATCGAGCCTGATGCTTTTAGTAGTCATTATTACTGATACCTCGATGTTATATTGTATGCACTTGTAATAATATTTTGCATGCACATTCTAAAGGATTTTAATATGCGTTTATTTAAATAGTATGCATGCGTATAAAGCATTAAGGAAAAGAGCAAGATTGCCCCTGCGGTGCTTCTAACACCCAGAGGCGCGGCTCATTCCTGTTACGGAGGAATAAGCAATATGGAAAACAACGCACAGAGAATTAAATCTATCTCCTCTGCGGAGATGGCAAAGATCAAGGAACTGGAGAAGTTGCTGGGCCAAAAAGCAGCCAGGGCGCCACAATACAACCCCTTCACTATTGAAGGTAATAAGGCATGGGAGGAATGGGCCGAAGAGTGCAGGGAAATAGAGAGGCAGCTTGCAGCAGAAGGGGTGAGGCTATGATGAAGAAAGATCAAAGCTTCATGAATGTCAGGGATACGGACACCCTGAACAGGCTGGCCAGATCCGCCCATATCAGGGTTTTAAACCGCTTCGAATATTACGAGGCTGTAAACGGCAAGAACGGCCACAGGTACAGGGTACATATCACCGGGCAGGATATTGTTTGCTCCTGTCCTGATGCGAAAAGCCACAATTGCAAGCATGAAATCGCTGTGGCTCGTGACATGAACATTTTTAAAGAGGTGATCTAAATGACCACCCCCGATACTAAGAATCCACGAGTAAAAGAAGCTATGGACCTCCTCCTTAAAATCTTCGATGAGGAAAACCTTGAGAAAGTCGCTCATGCTGTATTCAGGGGAAGTGGTAATATCCCCTCTGATAAATGGAGTTTCTTTAATCGCATTGTGATGTTCATGCATGACACAGAAGACGCCAGAGGATTCAAACAATGGCACGAAGCCGGAAGGTTCGTCATGAAAGGTTCAAAAGCTTTCTATATCCTCGGCCCTGTGTTCAAGAAGATCACAGATGAGAAGCCCACGGCATCAAGTGAGACCGAGAGGACTGAAAAAGAAATACTTGCAGGATTCAGGGCTATCCCTGTTTTCAGGAGCGAGGACACAGAAGGAGCGCCGCTGATAACAGAAAATTACACAGTCAATATTCCCTGCGAGTTCAACGGCATCATACAGGAGCTCAATCTTAAGGTTGTGCCTGTGCGGTTCTGTGGGACATCCTACGGATCGTACAACCTGCTTAACAAAAATATCAAGCTTGCCAGCCCTGATATCGAGGTATTTCTTCACGAGCTTAGCCATGCAGTAGATGACAGGCTCAACGGCCTGAAGCCTGGCCAGAAGAAGGATCAGGAAGTAACAGCAGAGTTCAGCGCCGCAGTAATTGGTTATCTGATGGGCTATAAGATCCCTCTCGGCAATGTCAAAGAATATATAGAAAATTATAGTTTCAAGGAACTTCTTAATTCCCTGTCCAGGATCGAGAAAGTAGTTACTTTTGTGATCGAAAGGACTAGGATGAACACGGCTGCGGTCAATATTCCCCGGCAAGCAGCCGCCTGCACGGGTTGAAGATTTCACTTATGGTTATGTTGGGGTGATAACGCCACATTACCAGCATCGGTCATCATGTCTGGCACCACAGCCCACGGGGATTTATACTCCTTGCCCCAAGGGGCAGGGGTTGCCCCTGGTGCGAGTACAAATCCTCCTGCTAAGACTGCAAAGCTTTCCCTATCTACTCCATATGTTTCTTTATCCTCTATATATGCATCATCTTTTTCTTCCTGAACGTGCGCTGGGGACAGATTCCCCAGACCCTTTCAAATGCTTGAGGAATATTCCAGCGGGAATATGGTGTCTGGGCATTCGCCCAGAGTCAGGAAGTGTGCTTCGCAGGAATATTTTGGTTCATGAATCAGGTCATCAGAGCTTCTGGTTCATTATCGTCCGTCTTAATTTTTTTATAGCATTTAACTAATCATTGTGCTGACCTATGACCAAAGTGTTTACACAAGTCACCTATAGACTCGTTTTCTGAGTCCTGAATGCTCGTTCAATATCTTGGTTCATTCGTCTATAGATCTCATTCGTAACACTTGTGCTGGAATGCCCCAACCTATATGCTGTAACGAAATCCGGTTGCCCTTCTCGAAGGTCTTTCATGGCGCATCCGTGTCTGAACTTATGCGCTGAAAACTTTTTCAGACCTGCTATCTTGCAGTATTTCGCTAAATTGTCATCGAATGTTTGACGAGTAATCCTGAACAGTTTATCTTCCGGCTTTAGAAGAAACATTTCTTTGAACCTCTGGACTTCAAACAGGATGGACTTGTCCAGGGATATGGTATGAAGAAAAGGTTGCTTCTTTGAACGTTTTTTTACAATAAACGTAACTTCCTCTTTTGTCATCTTTCTGGGCTTTTGCCTGTGCTGCCCATTTATCAATAGCTGTTTTGATAGCGTTTTTTTCATCTACTGAGATTGCCAATACTGGCTTCTTGAGGATTGTGATCGATTGATTGCCCAATGGGGAAATATGATTCATCATCGACATTTAGTTTGTTTTATCAGGTTATAAATTTTATTGTCAGGTGATAACATGGTCTTATTGAAAAATCGTAGAATTTTGGGCCTCATCACCTGACAATAATATAGTTTTGTCAGACTTCAAAGGTCTAGCTTCATAACCCAACGAGTTAGGTTTTAGAGTGCATACAGCATACAGGTTGACCAGTACTAATTCTAAGAGAATTTTTCCGAAGAATTTATTTACAATTGCGTTATGTTCAAATGAATATAAGGCGGTAATAATATGAAGAATAAATTTGCAGAGATATTATTAGTTTCAGTTTTGATATTACTTTTTGCTGGCTGTATTCAGCAGGCACCGACTGAGAATATAACAACTCCAATAACCACTTCGACATCAACTCCAACGATAACTGCTTCCACACCTGCAGAAATGCGTTTAGCTACAACAACTTCTACATGCGATACAGGGCTGTTGGATGTCTTTAACAAAAAGTTCGAGCAAGAAAATAATGTAAAAATATCAACGATATGTGAGGGAACTGGCAAGGCAATAGCCACAGGTGAGCTCGGTGCAGCAGACGTATTAATGGTACATGCAGTACAGGCTGAATTAAAAGCCGTAGCTAACGGAAGTTTCATTAATCGCACTTATATGATGTATAATTATTTTGTGATCATCGGACCTGATAATGATCCTGCAGGGATCAGGAATGCTGCCAATGCAACCGATGCGTTCATAAAGATCGCTGCAAAGCCGTCACCATTCGTTTCCAGAGGCGACAACTCAGGCACACAGATAATGGAATTATCGATATGGAAATCAGGGAATATTATCCCGGCAGGAACATGGTACCAATCAGTAGGAAAAGGTATGGGAGATACGATCACAACTGCCGACATCAAGAATGGTTATACCCTCTCAGACAGGGGAACATATCTTGCAATGAAAGATAAAATAAAACTGAGTATCCTTTTCGAGTCTGATCAGAAGTACCTTTTCAATCCTTATCATGTCATGGCTGTGAATCCTGCCAAATTCCCGAATGTGAAATATGACCTTGCATTGAAATATATTAACTATGCGACATCTTCGCAGGGACAGGATATCATACGGAATTATGGCAAGGATAAATATGGAGAAGCGCTTTTCGTGCCAGAGGAAGACGCAGGCAACATAACCAGTCCCTGAAAAGATTTCTAAGAGGTGACTGTTTTGAATCAAGCTGCTCCCCGTGTTTGCATCCATTCAGATTATGGCAACCCTTTCAAAGTAAATTCAGGAAAGGAACTTTCCATAGAAAAGGTCATAAAAAAAATCACTGATCCTTATCTTCTTTTCCAGATAGAGAGGGTGAGTTCATTTCATGGATACCTCAGCACCGGCGCATTCATCGGCATCCAGATGCTAAACATCGCAAAAAGGGTCCTGGATGCTGATCCTGGAGAGCAACTGTACGTCACCTGTGAAACGTACAGCTGCCTTCCTGACCCATTCCAGATCCTTGCTGGATGCACTATCGGGAACAAGAAACTGAAGATCAGGGATTTTGGCAAAATGGCTGTCCTTGTCAACAAGAGGGCAAAAGATGATCAGATGATCGTTAGAAGCATCAGGATAGTGCTTGATCCTGCAAAAACGGTGAAATATCCCAGATTTCATGAATGGTACATGAATACAGGAAAAGTCCCTCATGAAGAGGCGATCTCCATCCTGATCGATGCCGGGGAAAATGTGTACACATATAAATTCGTGGAAATTGAATTGTCGAAAAAACCAGAAAAACGCATTGCTTTGTGCGTCAATTGCGGTGAGAGTTTTGTTCAGAAAAACGGTGGGGCAAAGTGCCTGGGATGTATGGAAAAGATCGAAGTATTAAAGGAGTAACATATGAAAGAGGTAGTATTTCAGACAAAAGAAGATAAGACACTTGTGTATCTTCCGGAAAAGTGTATAGGATGTTCAACATGTACAATGATCTGTCCCAAAGACGATCTGGTTATTGGTTCAGTGGGGGCTGTGGCCCGCGGGCTCATCAACAAGGATTTCCTACAGAAAGGAGCTGGTGGATGCACATTATGCAGCATGTGCACCAAGGTATGCCCAACAGGGGCGCTTGAAGTGAGAAAAGCAGGTAAGTCGGAGATGGATGACTCCTATCTATACGGCGCATTGAAGCCCACTGTGGTCAAAGAAAATTGCGTACACTGCGGCATGTGTGCAGAAGTATGCCCTCAGGAGTGTATTGAAGTCCAGAAGCGTCAACTTTCGCAGGATGGAAGCCTGCGATTGGATGGAAAAACCATAATCGACCAGAAATGCTGCGTACACTGCGGCTGGTGCGCCTCAATATGTCCGGTTGAAGCTATAACAATGGAAAAACCATTTTCAGGAGAATTTTCACGGGATGAAAATGTGTGCCAGGCATGTCGCACCTGCGTGAATACCTGTCCATGCGATGCCCTGTTCAACAGGGAGTGGAAAGCCGGGGAAAGAGTGGAGAAAGTGACGCACAGGAAGGATGCCTGCATCTACTGCGGCGCCTGTTCTGCTGCTTGTCCGGTGGGAGCAATAACGGTAAGAAAGACAGCAATTCTTCCTGATATGAAGAAAAAACAGGTATTTGAGAAGTTGCTAACCGCACAGGCCACTCCAAGACCTGTGCTGACTTCAACACTTATCACAGATGAAGAGGCGTGCCTGGGATGTGGCAACTGTGTAATCGTTTGCCCTGTTAATGCTTTTTCAGATCCTTATCTTGCAGCAGGACATCTCAATGAACTCGATGGGAAACCTCTGCTTGAGGTTGAGAATGGCATAGTGAATGTGGTAAATCAGGAAGTATGCGGTTCATGTGCCACATGCAGCATGATATGTCCCACGAATGCGATACGACTTGAAAAGAGAGAGGTGGCATAATGCCTGGTACAATGGTTATAAGAAACGGATATGTTTTCGATCCGTTGAATGAAATTGATGGGGATATTAAGGATATTTTTATCAAAGATGGTAAGATCGTAGATGAGCTCAAAGGCAACAGTCTGCGGGATGCAAAAGTAATTGACGCAAAAGGTAAAACTATTATGCCGGGAGGCGTTGACTCACACTCTCATGTCGCAGGCGCAAAGGTGAACGGGGGAAGGATGATGTGTCCTGAAGACCGCTATAAATGGGTGACAAAGAAAACAGACATCACCCATAGCGGCAGCGGGAATACAGTACCCTCGGTGTACGTCCAGGGCTATGATTATGCAAAGATGGGGTACACCACGGTCTTTGAGGCAGCCATGCCACCTATGGAAGCAAGACATACCCATGAAGAGATTCGCTCCACACCCATCCTGGATATGGGCGCGTATATGGTTCTGGGTAATAACTGGTTCATAATGCGCTACCTCAAGGAAGGGAATATCGAGAAAGCAGCAGCATACGCTGCATGGATGATGAAAACGCACAAAGCATACGGGATAAAGTGCGTCAATCCGGCTGGGGTTGAGAACTGGGGCTGGGGAGTGGACGTAACGGAATCCTTGGATGAGCCCAATATACATTTTGGGATCACCCCAAGGGAAATTATCCACGGACTTACAGAAATAAACGAATTGCTGGGAATGCCCATGTCCGTGCACCTTCATGCCAATAATCTGGGAAATCCGGGGTGCTGGGAGGTAACAAAAAATTCTCTTGAAATCTCTCGCGATGTGAAAGTCAAATGTAACATGGATGTGGAATGGCCAAAGACAAAGATCGATCCACAGCGAAACCAGAGCGTATATCTGGCGCATGCCCAGTTCAACTCGTTTGGCGGTACCTCATGGAGGGATTTTGAGTCCGGGGCAAAAGGAATTGCAGATTATGTTAACAAGACGGATCATGTCGTGATAGATAACGGCGCTGTTCCCTTTGGACCGGCAACAGTAATGACAGGAGACGGGCCTGCAATACATCATCTTTATAAGCTGACCGGCAACAAGTGGTCAAATAAGGACGTTGAGCTTGAATGCGGTTCTGGTATACTATCATTTAATTACATGAAAGCAAATCCGGTACACAGCGTTGAATGGGCTATCGGTCTTGAGCTTTTGCTTCTTGTAAATGATCCCTGGAAGACCATCCTGACCACCGACCATCCTAACGGAGGACCATTCACCAAATACCCTCAGATAATCGCATGGATAATGTCACAGAAAGCAAGAAATGACACTTTTGCCGAATGCCACAAGTGGGCGCAGGATAGAAGCAGTCTTGGAGGATGCGATCGCGAGATGACGCTCTATGATATAGCGATCCTCACAAGAGCAAATCCAGCAAGAACTGTGGGTATAGCTCACAGGAAAGGACATCTAACAGCAGGAGCGGATGGCGATGTCACCATATACGACTTTGATCCCACGAAATTAGAAGCAAATAACTATACAAATATCATAAAAGGGTTCCAGAACGCCGCTTACACCATAAAGGACGGTGAAGTTGTGGCACAAAACGGCCAGATAATGTCGGTTCCCAAAGGAAGGACATTCTTCAGTGAACCGCATATGGGTGATGGTCTTGAGAAAGAAATGTTAAAAGACGTTAAAGAGTGGTTCAAGTACTACACTCTGGGTTTTGCGAATTACCCGGTACCTGATAAGTACATCCGCAATCCTTCGCCTGTGCAGGTAAACAAACCCCTTGAAGCGATCGTGGGGAGGTGAAATTTATGACAGAAGTAATACTACGGCCAAAAGGCATCATCGATATCATGGTTGAGGCAGAAGTCATCAACCCGGATGTCTTTGCAGGAAAGACGCCTAGTGAAATTGAACAATTGATCGTATGGCAGGGAGCAAAACAACTTCCACTTTCCGATTTCTTTGATGTTGAAGGAAGCGCAGGTAGCTCAGCAACAGATACAAAAATAATTGTAAGGGGCAATGTGCCCAGGGTGAAGCATATCGGACATGGCATGAAAGCCGGAGAGATAGTAATAGAAGGTTCTGGTGGCATGCATGTGGGCTCTGAAATGATAGGAGGAAGTATCCTCGTGGAGGGTGATGCAGGCGCATGGGCTGGCATGGAGATGAAAGGCGGGACTTTGCATATTACAGGGAATGCCGGCGACCATGTTGGATGCGCTTACAGGGGAAGCTGGCGGGGAATGTATGGAGGGAGGATTCTGATCGATGGTAACGCCAGGAGCCAGCTCGGAGGCGGAATGAGCGGTGGAGAGATCCATGTTGGCGGAAACGTTGAGAATTTCCCCGGGATAAGAATGAATAACGGCCTTATTGTGGTAAAAGGCGATGCTATTCGAGGCGTGGGCGCACAAATGTCAGGTGGTACCTTTGTCGTAAGCGGGAAGATAAAACAATTATCTCCAGGCTTTGAGTCTATAGGTACTGAAAAGGACCCGAAAATCGGTGAAACTGTGCTGACAGGAGAATTCATAAAATTCACGGGTGACTATGCGTTGAGTAAGACCCCAAAAGGAATTTTGTATGCATCAAAAGATGCCAATGAGGAGGTGTGAAGAATGAGGATCAAAGTAATATTGAACTCAGGAAGCACGATAAATGAGGGCAGGCTTGCCAAAGGCGGAGATAAACTTTCGCCCGAATACCAGGAGGAATGCGCTGTGGCATTTATCCACCCTAGGACATTCAAAGAACTGGGAAGCCCCCAGCGCTTGAAAGTAATTTCAAATGATGAAACGCGCGAGGTCGTTGTCACTGCAAAGTGTGAAGGTTCGGTGACAGAGGATCAGATATTCATGCCAAGATCGATATGGCCAAACGTGGTCACGGAACCTGAGACGTTCTCCACAGGTTCATCTCTCTATAAGGGAAGTCCGGTGTTCATAGAAGGCACGGAAGAAGAAGTCAAGAGCGCAGAAGATATTGTATTGAAACTCTATGCCGGTTTGATTAGCCCAACGTCTAAAAAAATGAAAGAATCCGGGTTCATCAAAGGAGGGAGATAACATGATCAGTAAGAACATTATATGCCCTGTATGCGGGGCATCATGTGATGATATACAGGTTGATTACGATGGCGAAAACATTACTGTGAAGAATGCTTGCAAGATGGGGAATGCCAAATTCCATGAAATTGTAAGCCACCACAGGATCAAAGAACCGCAGATAAAAGAAAATGGAATATTCAGGAAAGCACAATGGGATGAAGCGCTGGACAAGGCTGCCGAAATCCTTGTTAACGCAAAGCGTCCTCTTCTTTTCATGGGAAGTGAGACCTCCTGCGAAGCAATGGAGGTGGGTCTGCATATCGGCGAGTACCTTGGTGCACTGGTGGATTCAAACGCCACCGAGTGCCATGGTCCAACTGCAATGGGAATACAGGAAGCCGGAAGGGTAGGATCAACTGCGGGCCAGCCAAAACTCAGGAGCAGCCTTACGATCTACTGGGGAACCAACCCGCTTGAATCAATGCCAAGGCATATGTCACGGTACAGCGTCTTTCCGCGTGGGTACTGGACAAAGCGTGGGAGATTTGACAGGAAAATAATTACTGTGGATCCAAGAAAATCTATCACCGCAGATGCCTCTGACCTCCATGTTCAGCTTAAACCCAACTCGGATTATGAACTGCTCTCAGCGCTTCTGACACTTCTGCACGGTAAGAAACCTCATCCTTCGGTAGAAGAGATAACCGGAGTGCCAATTTCTACTATGGAAAAGATGATGGAAATGATGAAAAACACCAACTTCGGAGCGATATACGTTGGCCTGGGATTAGCATCATCATACGGCAAGCACAGGAATACTGAGATCGCGTTAAACCTTGTAAAAGAACTCAATGGCTATACCAAATTCGTAATAGGAGCTCTTCGCGGCCACTGCAATGTGGCGGGATTCAACCAGATAGCATCTTCTCTTTATGGTTATCCTTTCGGGCTTGACTTTTCACGCGGGTTCCCAAGATACAATCCTGGTGAGTTCACAGCCGTTGATGTACTGCGAGAAAGGGATGTAGATGCTGTGTTTGTAATGTCTGCTGACCTTGTTTGTCATTTCCCGGCAACATGCGCTGAATACATGTTGAAGATACCCATGGTTTGTCTTGATATAGCGCCGTGTCCAACCACCCTAGCTTCAGACGTAGTGCTTCCTGGCGTTATCGATGCCATGGAATGCGATGGAACATTCTACAGGCTTGATGATGTGCCTATTTATTTCCAGCCTTTCACCAAGTCGCCGTTTGGGTTTACAGAGAGTAATGAAGATACCATGAAGCAGTTGTTTGAGAAGATAAAGAAACTCAAACCTAATTAATTGGGAAATGAAAGAAAGCTGGCACGCTGAAAAAGCGGGCAAATGGAAGAGCTACTGGAAGGATGAGGTGCATGATCCTTCCTCTCCATATATTTTAACAAAGTGTGTTGAAATTTCAGGAGATTTGCGCAAGGAAATTGAACTGGATGTTGTGGAAGAAGAAAGCATAAAGATCATGCTTGACGGGCGACACCTTGTCACTCTTCTTGCCCTTCCAAGAGAGCTTCGCGAACTTGCTGTGGGATTTCTTATTTGCGAGGGTGTTCTTAAGAAAATAGAGGACATTCGTTCGATATCCGTTCAGGAAGATACTGTTTTTTGCGAAAGCACTTTGGATAAGAGTGATCTTGAACTGTGGACTGAGGTCAGGAGTTCAGGATGTATTGGCATAAAGTCTTCATGGGAAGGAATAGAACCTATCACATCAAAGGTTCGGATGGAAAAAGAAGTGCTGCTTAATGCTATCGAAGAAATAAAAGAGAAGGGGAAGATATGGAGAAGAACCGGTGGTACTCATTCCTCGCTAATTTGCACCAGTGAAGGTGACATCGTATCTTTTTGCGAGGATGTCAGCAGGGCGTGCTCTGTGGACAAGGCTGCCGGAGCGGCACTTCTTTCGGGAAGAGAACTTTCTAACTGTGCCCTTGTCACAACAGGAAGGCTTTCAGGCGGGATGGTGGCAAAAGTAGCGCGTGCAGGGATCCCGATCTTGGTGAGCAAGGCTGCACCGTTGAGTACAGGAGTTGCGCTTTCAAGAATGGTAGGAATGACACTTGTGGCATTTGTAAGAAATCCGAATTTATATGTATATTCTGGCCAAGAGAGGATATTATAAAACAGTTTAAAATTTTAGGACATATGAGGTAAAAGCCGTGCTTGATGGAAAACTATTGATTGCAGGAAAATGGAAAACCTGTGATAGGAAATTCGAATCTTTGAATCCCGCCACAGGTGAAATCTTGGGGAAAGCATGTCTTGCAGGAAGTGAAGAGGTAACAGAAGCTGTAAAGGAAGCGAAGCTTGCCCAAAAAGGCTGGAAAAAGACCGACATTTTAGAAAAAGCAAGAATTTTTACCAGGATCGGGGATGAGCTTCTAAGAAGATCACAGGAGATCAGCAACCTCATAACAATGGAAATGGGTCGTCCGCTGTTTGAATCAAATATCGAAGTGCGCAAAACCTCTGAAATGGTAAAATATTTTGCAAATGAGGGGAAAACATTCCTGGAAGGGGATGCGATTCCAATTAATTCTCATAACTTCAGCTTTACCAGGTTTGAACCCGTCGGGGTGGTGGGTATTATCAAGCCCTGGAACTATCCTTTATTACTTCCATTATGGGCCATAGCTCCTGCACTTATTGCAGGCAACACTGTTGTTTTTAAACCTTCTGACCTGACCCCTTTCGTTGGAATAGAGATAGGCAAAATATGCCAGGATGCCGGGATTCCGGATGGCGTGATAAATGTTGTAACCGGTGATGGTTTTACAGGTAAAAGTCTTGTCAGTTCAGATATAGATATGATCTCCTTTACTGGAAGTTCGGATACTGGCAAGAATATCATGAAAAACTCTGCTGATAAATTGCATAGGATATCTCTTGAGTTGGGGGGAAGCGATGCTTTTATTGTTTTCAAAGATGCCGACATTGAGGAAGCGATAAACGGTGCGGTCTGGGGAAGATTCATGAACTGTGGGCAGGTTTGCATTTCCCCAAAAAGGATCTTTGTTGAAGATGATATATCAGATATTTTCATCAAAGGATTTGTAAAGAAGACCAGGGGTCTCGTTATTGGAAATAGTTTAGATCCGGGAACTGACATAGGCCCGATGGTCAGTATGGAACAACGAGAGAAGCTAAAATTGCAGGTGGAAGATGCGATCAGGAAGGGTGCTATGACCGAATGCGGTGGAAAAGAACCCTTGTCATTGAAGGCTGGATATTACTTCGAACCTACGGTTCTCACAGGAGTTACTCCTGAAATGAGTGTAATGAATGAAGAAGTATTCGGACCTGTAGCAGCTATTTCAGTTTTTGATAATATGGATGAAGCCATTGCTCTTGCAAATAGCACCATATACGGATTGGGAGCATCTGTGTGGACTAAGGACCTGGATACTGCAATGCAAATGTCCTCGCAACTGGAGTGCGGGATGGTATGGGTAAATGAAATATGCACACTACACCCTCAATGTCCCTGGGGCGGGATCAAGCATAGCGGTATGGGAAAAGACTTAGCTAAAAACGGTATCAGGGAATTCGTCAGCATCAAGCATTTAAATATCAACTCAGGAAATGACAAAACACGATCCTGGTGGTTCCCGTATGGGGGAAGATAAATCAGATCAAAGCAGGCAGCACTCAAATATTTTTTTAAAAATGAAACTCAAGGACGGTTTAAAAAAAAATGGATTCCCCAATAACACTCACAGAAGCACTTGAAAAAATTAAGAAACTTAAAAGGACATATTACTTTAAGCGCGAATCAGAAACTGTTTACCTTAACGATTCTGTGGGGAGAGAACTCAGTGAAGATATTATTGCAGAGTCGATGTCACCTGTATTCGATATTGCTGCCATGGACGGATTTGCTGTGCGAAGCCAAGACCATTATCCGCTAACAATTTCAGGAAGTGTATATGCTGGCGATAGCATTGTAAAGATAAATTGCGGTGAAGCCATAGCGATCGCAACTGGCGCACTTCTTCCAGACGGCGCTGATGCAGTATTGAAAATGGAGGACACAGAGGTCAGAAAAAATCTCCTTTATGGAAAGTCTTTCAAGAAATGGGAAAACGTTTTCCGAGAGGGATCGGATTACCGTTCAGGGGATCGGATATTTGAGAAAGATCACCGTATAATGCCCCAGAGCGCTGCGCTTTTACACAGCCTTGGTGTCGAAAAAGTCCCGGTATATAAAAAGATCAGAGCTGGAATAATTTCAACTGGCACGGAAATTTTTAACGGCATGATAAAAAATACTAGCGCGGTGCTGATACAGGGATTTATGAAAGAAATGGGCTGCGAATCCACATTTGTAGGCGCTGTCCAGGATGACTATAATAAAACAAAAATTATTTTGCTTGAAGCTTGCGAAAAATACGATGTAGTATTTACAACAGGCGGGGTTTCGGTAGGGGAACGCGATTTTGTTGCGGATGTGATTGCTGATACAGGAAAAATCTTATTCCACAGGGTAGCCATCAAACCGGGAAAACCCCTAGCCGTCGGTATTGTGAACAATATTCCTGTATTTGCACTCCCTGGCAAACCAACCGGGGCTTTGACTGCTCTTGAGA
>Ga0172443_1075_pt1 | contig 21099 bp, 20 predicted proteins | sample MayberryNE_Catta_6_FD_114741 | JGI IMG/M metagenome (GOLD analysis project Ga0172443, IMG submission 114741) | reverse complement strand
TCTGCAATATTAATCGAGAATAGATCAATCAGTGCGGTGGGAACTACCGGAATTAACACCCGTCAAGGATATCTCAGCGGAGTATCAATGCAGCGGGACGCTCCGTGGCTTTAGCCCGGAGCAGTTCAGTCGTATCGAAATAGTAGGTCTTGCCATTATAAAACGCATAGTCTGCCGGTAGATATTGCTGGCTGTTGCAGCAATTCCGGGTTTTAGGCTTGCTTCCCATAGTACAAAAAGCTTATCATCTCTTAAACTCATATTACGTCCTACTTGACTATATAAATTAAAGTAGTTAAGCAAATTGTCATAAAGCTTTTAAGTAGAAAATTAATCTGAACTTTTACAAAGTTGTGTTTATAGCTCTTAATTGTTTTAAATATAAATTAAAGAGGTTAGAAAGAAAGAGCAATTACGCTTTTTCATAAAAATTATGGAAAATTTTAAAATTCTGGGCATAAGTGAGCCTGTTTTGAGATCAATAATAGATGAGAGATTTGAAAGCCCCAGCGAAATACAGGAAAAATCAATTCCTTTGATCATTGCTGGAAAAGATGTTATAGCGGGATCAGCAACAGGATCGGGAAAGACGCTTGCATTTGCCGCCGGTATATTAAAGAACGCTGAAAAAGGAAGAGGTATCCAGGCCCTTGTCCTTACCCCAACAAGAGAACTTGCTGAGCAGGTCGCCCAGGCTTTAAGTAAATTTTCAAAGTATAAACCTTTAGAAATTATTGCGGTCTATGGCGGCGTAGGAATAAATCCGCAGATCAGGGGATTAAAGACAGCAGATGTTGTTGTAGGAACACCCGGCAGGTTACTTGACCATATCGCAAGAAATACACTTCGATTAGGCAAAGTAAGAACACTTGTCCTTGATGAAGCAGACCGGATGTTTGATATGGGATTTAAGGATGATGTGGAAAAAATTATACGGAAATGCCCGCAAGAGAGGCAGACTCTTTTGTTCTCGGCAACGATCAATAAAGAAGTAGTGCAGCTTTCAAGGCGCTATATGCACGAACCGCTCCAGGTTTCCGTGGATTCTTTTGTTGATCCGAAAAAACTGGTACAGACCTATTATGATGTGGCAGATGACCAAAAATTCTCATTGCTGCTGCATCTTTTGAAGAACGAGAACTCAGACCTTGTCATGGTTTTCTGCAATACCAAACGAAATACTGACAAAGTTACAAAAAATCTCAGGTTTTCAGGAATTGATGCCCTTGCTATTCATGGGGGATTGACCCAGTACAAACGAAATGATGTGATGCAGCAATTCCATACAGGGAAATTCTGCGTCCTTGTTTGCACGGATGTGGCAGCAAGAGGCCTGGATATCCACGGCGTTTCACATGTCTACAATTACGATATTCCCCGTGAGAGCAAGCAGTATATCCACAGGATCGGAAGAACAGCAAGAGCAGGGGCAGAAGGAAAAGCAATTAACATTCTTTCAAGAACTGATTACGATAATTTTGGAAGAGTATTGAAAGAAAATGATGTGGAGATAACCGAAGAGCCACTGCCTGCATTTGCAAAAGCTGCGATCAGGCAGCCTGAAAGAAGGACGAATAAGCCCATATCCAGAAAACCGCATCAGCGTGACAGGAACAGGCGGCGTTTTTAAAAGTGTAAAGTAAAGTGTAGATCGAATCAAAAGTATAATAAATACTAAACCTCTCTAAGGGGCAGGTGAATATATTGCCCAAACGAGAGGACATCCACAAAATACTGATCATTGGTTCTGGGCCGATCCTTATCGGCCAGGCAGCAGAGTTCGATTATTCGGGAACACAGGCCTGTAAGGCGCTGCGGCAGATGGGGTATGAGATCGTGCTGGTAAATTCCAATCCTGCAACTATAATGACCGATCCGGGAATGGCAGACAGGACATATATAGAACCTCTCAATGCCCAGATGCTCACAAAGATCATAGAGAAAGAACGACCGGATGCCGTACTCCCCAACCTTGGAGGCCAGAACGGTTTGAACCTGACCTCTGAACTTAATAAATTGGGTGTACTTGAGAAATATGGCGTGAAAATCATAGGAGTCCAGGCAGATGCCATCGAGCGCGGGGAAGACAGGATCGCCTTTAAGGAAACGATGAACCAGCTTGGCCTGGAAGTGCCTCGAAGCGAGGCAACGTATACAGTCGATGGAGCTGAAAAGATAGCTAAGGAAATCGGATATCCGGTTGTGATCAGGCCTGCATATACCATGGGAGGAACCGGAGGCGGGTTCGCATATAATATTGAGGAACTTCAAACCATTGTAGCTCGAGGCATTGCAGCCAGCATCATCGGGCAGGTGCTCATTGAAGAATCGGTGCTTGGCTGGGAGGAACTCGAACTCGAAGCAGTGAGGGACGCAGATAATAACAAGATAACAGTCTGCTTCATAGAAAATGTGGATGCTATGGGCGTGCACACTGGCGATAGTTTCTGCACAGCGCCTATGCTCACGATCAGGAAAGAACTGCAGGAACGATTGCAGGAATATTCATACCGGATAGTTGAAGCGATCGGCGTGATCGGAGGCACGAATATCCAGTTCGCCCACGACCCGGTGAGTGACCGCGTGGTAGTAATTGAGATCAATCCGCGCACATCACGCTCGTCAGCTCTTGCCTCCAAAGCAACAGGATTCCCGATCGCACTGGTCTCGGCAAAACTTGCAGGAGGCTTGCTGCTTCGCGACATCCCTTACTGGCGCGATGGAACGCTTGATAAATATACCCCGTCCGGCGACTACGTTGTGGTAAAGTTTGCAAGGTGGGCATTTGAGAAATTTCCCGGGTCAATCGATAAGCTTGGCACACAAATGCGGGCTGTGGGCGAAGCGATGAGCATCGGGAAAAATTACAAGGAAGCATTCCAGAAGGCTATCCGCTCACTTGAGACCGGACGCTACGGGCTTGGCTTTGCAAAGAATTTCAATGAACTTTCTCTTGAAGAATTGCGAAAGCTTCTGAAAGAACCTTCGTCTGAGCGCCAGTTCATCATGTATGAAGCGCTGCGAAAAGGAATGCCAATAGAGGAGATGTATAAACTTACACATATCAAATCCTGGTTCATTGGTCAAATGAAAGAGCTTGTTGAACTTGAAGAAAAGATCCTTTCATATAAGGGAAAAAAACTGCCTGATGAACTTCTCATAAAGGCCAAAAAGGACGGCTTTTCTGACAGGTATCTTGGCAGGATCCTCAATATACCTGAAAAGGATATCCGAAAACATCGTCTCTCAACTGGTCTAAAGCAGGCATGGAATATCGTACCGGTCAGCGGTGCGAAGAACGCAGCTTATTACTATTCTACGTATAACGCCCCGGATGAGGTGCCTGTATCTGACAGGAAGAAGATCATGATAATCGGTGGCGGGCCAAACAGGATCGGACAGGGTATCGAGTTTGATTATACCTGCGTTCATGCTGCATTTACTCTTCGGGATATTGGTTATGAATCTATCATGATCAACTGCAACCCGGAAACGGTTTCTACGGATTACGACACTTCTGATAAGCTTTATTTTGAGCCTGTTACTGTTGAGGATGTGCTCAGTATTTACGAAAAGGAAAAGCCCGAAGGAGTAATCGTGCAATTCGGAGGACAGACGCCCCTGAACATTGCAGCAGAACTCAAAGAGGCTGGCGTAAATATCCTGGGAACTTGCGTTGATAGTATCAACCTTGCAGAAGACAGGGAGCTATTCGCGCAAATTATTGATAAATTGGAAATACCTGCGCCGGAGCATGGTACTGCTACTTCACTAACACAGGCGCTTGTTGTCGCTGCCCGCATTGGCTATCCGCTTATGGTCAGACCTTCTTATGTGCTGGGCGGGCGCGGTATGGAGATTGTTTATGATGAGGAAATGCTCAGGAAATATGTAGCAGGCGCAATTGAGATCACGCCTGAGAAACCCATGCTTCTTGACAGGTTCCTTGAAGATGCACTTGAATGCGAAGTTGATGCAATATCAGATGGCACTGATGTATTCATACCTTCGATCATGGAACACATCGAACTTGCAGGCATCCATTCCGGTGACAGCGCCTGTGTGTTGCCTCCGATCGGGATAAAGGAGGAACAGATCAAAATTCTTGAAGAATACACAAAACGGATCGCAGTTGAACTCAAAGTTATCGGCCTTATAAATATCCAGTACGCAATACAAAATGGCAAAGTTTACATTCTTGAAGCGAATCCGCGTGCATCGCGGACTGTGCCCCTGGTGTCGAAGGTTACAGGCATATCAATGGCACGCCTCGCAACGCAAGTCGTGCTCGGTGAAAAACTGGAAAATATGGATAACCACAAGCGCACATATTCTCATTTCGGGGTCAAGGAAGCTGTTTTCCCGTTCAACATGTTCCCTGAGGTCGATCCGGTGCTTGGACCAGAGATGCGCTCAACTGGTGAAGTTCTCGGAATGGCGGATTCGTTTGCCATGGCTTTTTATAAATCGCAGGTTGCAGCCGGGTTTACACTGCCGCTTGAAGGCTGCGCGCTGATCACCGTAGCACCGGTTGACAGGAAAGGTGCGCTATCTATCGCAAAAGAATTATCACAAATGGATTTTAAGATAATCGCAACTGAAGGTACTGCTGATTTTCTCAGGGAAAATAAAATAGATTGTGAGTATGTCAATAAATTGCAGGAAGGGCGGCCTAATATCGAGGACCTGATGAAAAACAGGGAAATCCAGTTCGTGCTTAACACACCACTTGGCAAACAGAGCGCCCAGGATGACAGCTACATCCGTAAATCTGCTATTAAATACAAGATCCCTTACTTCACGACTACGGATGCAGGCCGTGCAGCTGCCAAAGGGATCAGGGCTGCCCGTGAAAACCGAATAGATGTGAAATCACTCCAGGAATACCATAAAGGCGTCAAATAGGGTATTATATAAACAAGAATGTCCATCTTCGGGATATGGCTGGTGTAATATGCGAATTCTGCGGAAATAAGTTCGATACACGAGGGTTAGGCAGGCATCGCGTAAAATGCCAGAAGATGAAAGAAAAAGAAGAGATATCAGCCGGGAAACAGGATGGGAAAGCGGCCCAGAATGCAAAGATCAGGGATATATTCGAAAAGGTAAAAACTCTGGAGAACATGCTCGAAGATTTATCGGACCAGCTTGTTAAAATGATCAAAGAGATTGAATAAGGGATAAGGAAAGAGTTTTGGATAAACGTGGAACTCTTATAGGTTCAATTCGTGTTGGTAACTCTGTCTGGATAGAATATTTCAATAATATTTTAAAGTACTAATCTATTATAGTCCTTTTGGATTGAAGCCAACCATAGCGGTTTTAATATTCATAAAAAAAACTACATTTATAAAAAATGTGTATTATAATAATCCAACCATTCCAGTTAAAAAAAAGTAAAAATATTATCTAATCTTCACTATTCTAATCTCGAATTATAATTTGGCAAAACCGATTCTTCAATATCTTCAAATGTAAAATTGATAAACTGATTTTTCAGTATATATAGGAAAACAAAGAAACTGGCCAATACGAATAACCATAATAGAGGGTCATTTAAAACCGAAATTAAAGGCTGTAGCCACTGAAGAATGTGATACAAAATCCAGCTTAAAAACAACGAAGTAAAAATCCATCCAATTCCTTTTGAAATCATGCGCCAGAAATTAGATTCAATCCAAGTAGCTAAAACCCATAAAACAAAAGAAATACCAAGTACTAATACTAAAAGAAATCCTGAATCAAAAAAGGATGATGGTAGATACAAGGATAAGATATTATACCACAACACACTAAAAACCATTAAGCTGCAAACTGATATAATCTTTTTTAGAATCGGACTGTTCGAGCCAGCCATTAGTTTCAACCTCTTTTTGCTCCTTATAATATATACCAATATAAAAGGCTATAGATAAAAAAATCACATAAAAACAAAATTCAGCCGCAAGATAGCGATGTAGGTAATTATATACATTTAAAAATTTCAGCTAATTCATGTCGCCACCGCTTCGCTTTTACACTTATTCTATAGCCAAGGACGGCGCAAAACGCCCCATAGGGGCGTTTTGACGGACGAACCATAACATACTCTTATACCGTTCCGTTCCACTCCGAGCCTTCATTACTCTACGAGTCCAGAGCACCCCCGAGCTTCTTGCGCTGGGGTCAACCCCAGACCCCAAAGCGCTGTTGCGCTTGCGCCGGAAGAGGTGCGACCCTCTTCCAGACCTACCCCCTGGGGCGCTCTTCCCATGCCTATTCTGATTCAACCCTGGGAGCCAGCATATAACTGACCTCTCCGTGACCTTCTGCGATCTTGATCCTGATCTTGAGCGGGAAATCCTTTCCAAGATCGATGTTGACTTCATTTGATTTCCCCAGGATCTTACTCATGTCAGAGAGATAATCAAGGGAGAATAATGATTTCGCATCAGTCCCCTGGAGGTCTATTAACTGGCTTTTTTCCAATTCCACATGTACCTTATCCGTATCTCCTTCCGCTTCCATGAAGAAAACATCTCCTTTAACTCCCATGGACATGTAATCGCTCACTTTTTCAGCAGCTTTTACAGCCCTTTTTATATCTTCTCCCCGGATAACGATGTGCGCCGGAAGGTCAAGCGAAGGAACTTTCGGTTCTTTGCGAATGGATGAAGGGTCAAGCAGGGACATGGTGTAAGCAAGCCCGCGCATCCTTACAATGAGCTTATGGCTGGCCTCATCAAGCTCAAGCTCGATGTTATCGCTCTTTTCTGCCATCTCCATTACCCCGATCAATTTTGTGAGGTCGATACCAAGTTCACCTTCTGTAGCCTCAAAAGATTCAAAAGCATCTTTTGAAAGCTCAAAACTCACCATGGCGACATTGGCAGGATCCACGGCCTTTACTGATAGACCCTGGGGTGTAAGCCTGAATCTTGCTTCATCTACGAGTGTGGATATTGATTCTATTGAATCTTTCAGTTTTTCTGCGCCTATTAATGCCTTAAACATAGTATGTGTCCTCTACTAAACGATAATCAACTTTAATAGGTAATTCTATCTATTTTATTCTATCTATTAAACTTCGATACTTTCATATCTATCCTCCGCATTAAATGCAAAACATGACAGGCCGTTCGATCGATATTGCCCTGACCCAGGCCGAGGCAGGAGAAAAAACAGAAATAGTATATGAAAATGTATGCACGCTTTCAACAGAGCCTGAATTATGCTTTAATTATGCAACAACGCATGACCTTAAGAAATGGGGTTTTTCGGAAGGATGTTTTAGCTGTTTATTAAAGGATAAAAAGGACACGATCATACAGGTGATTACAACATACAAGGATAATGAAGGAGCAAAAGAGGCTTATGAAGCCGATGCCAAATATTTGAAACGGCATGGATATGGTAAGCCGGTAATAACAAAAAAAATCGGTGAATCATCTTTTATGCTAATGAAAAAAGATTCAGAAGGGATCACATATAATCTCCTGTTTTTAAAAAATAATATTTTTGCCGCGATCAGCGCAAAATACAAAAAAGAAAATCCCGATAATCCGGGGCATCTTACCGGGCTTGCTGAGAAAATAGAATCGAAAATAAAATAAAGTAAGGATGTCTAAATAGAATTAATATCAGCAGGCTTAATAGAAGGGTTTGGAGTTTTTTGTGTTGCAGGTAGGGTTCCTCCAAATATTTTAGCGAGTCCCTTATTGCCTATAAGTTCCAGCCCATGCCCGGCAAATATAAACGGGTGCGGCATTTCATTTATTTTGGTAATTCGCAATTTCTGGATCTGGAGATAATATGTAGGATATGGATCAAGGTCATACCTCTGGTTTTTGTCGAAAAATATAATGCCATCGCCCATAAAATCAAATTCGTCATATTCCTTTACTTCAAGGCCATGTCTTTTTTCAGTGATCGCAAGACATGTTATTTTCTTATCCCTTATTTCTTTTAATATACTTCTCCACTGGGATGACCTTCGGAATTCATGTATATCGAAAAAAGTGTTGAGTGAATCAAAAACAATTCGTTTCGGCTTGAAAACATTGATTATTTCAATGATCTCTTCAGTTGAAAGCATTGTGAACCCGAAAATTTCCAGGTACCCCTTGTCGATATACTCACCTATGTCCCATCCGAACCTGATGGACTGCTTTATAAGATGTTCCACTTTCTCTTCAAATGAAAAAAAAATACATCGTTCGTCCTTCTTTAAACCTTCCATTAGATACTGCAATGAAAAAGTGGTTTTTCCCGTGCCAGGCGGACCTGTCACTACGACTACAAAGCCCTCTGGTATTCCGCCTTCTATCAGGGTATCAACACCGGGTATCCCTGCATTTACCCTTTTTATCAATCTGCTGATACTCTGAGCGTCTACTTTTTCCTTGAAACGCAGTTTATCCATACCGAGAAGTGCACGTTCAAGGACTGTGTTCTTCGCACCAAGTTCTTTCTCGTAACGTTCAAGTATTCTCAATGCTTCGGTACTTATGGTTGTGTGTATGGGATGTTTGTCGTTCATGAATTTGAGGTTAAATAATCTTGATTCAAATTATTGTTTGAACGCACAATATATTAAGAACAGGTGTGAGAAAAGTGTCACACCATTAAATATATAATTCGAAAATTATATAATATATAAGATGGGATAGCGCGGATTTGAACCGCGGTCTAAGCGTCCCAAACGCTCAAGGATGGACCAGGCTACCCTACTATCCCGTGGGCGTCTCAATAACAGTCTTATAAGATAAAAACCTTGCTGAACTATAAGCTATTCTGTACCAGCTGCACAATATCAGAAGGGCTTTTTGCTACAGTGATCCCTGCTTTTTCAAATGCCTGGATTTTTTCAAGTGCTGTCCCGATGCCCATTGATATAATAGCGCCTGCATGGCCCATGGTTTTTCCCGGAGGCGCAAAAACACCCACTATATAACTGATGACAGGTTTACTCATCTTTTTTATGAAGTCAATGGATTCCTCTTCTGTAGTTCCCCCGATTTCACCTACCATTACGACAGCATGGGTTTCGGGATCATCTTCAAACAATTCCAGTATGTCCACAAATGAAGTCCCATTCACGGGGTCTCCGCCGATACCGACAGACGTTGACTGCCCGATGTCATTTTTTGAAAGCATATCAACTATCTCATAAGTCAGGGTTCCGCTTCGTGAAACAACTCCGATATTACCGGGTCTATGTATATGATTCGGCATTATCCCGATCTTTGAAGCGCCAGGAGTTGTTATGCCCGGACAATTTGGTCCCAAGAGCCTTGAAGATGACGTTTTAAGGTATGACCACACACGCATCATATCATGTACGGGGATACCTTCCGTGATGCATACTATCAATTCAATCCCGTTATCTATGGCTTCAAATATCGAATCAGCTGTAAATTGCGGGGGGACAAAAATAACGGATGCGTTTGCATCTGTTTCTTTGAGGGCTTCATTTACTGAATCAAAAACAGGCCTTTCATGGACCAGGCTCCCTCCTTTTCCCGGGGTGACCCCTCCAACGATATTAGTTCCAAAATCAATCATCTGTCTTGTCTGTAATGATCCCTCATGTCCGGTAATTCCCTGTACCAGCACACGCGTATTTTTATCAATTAGAATTCCCAAGATCAACAACTCCTTTTGCCGCTTCTTCTGTCGATGATGCCATATGTATCCCGTATTTTCCAAGCATTGCCCTTCCCTCTAACTCATTTGTTCCTGAAAGCCTTACAACAAGCGGTATTTTTATTTCGGGGAAAATTTCAATAATACCCTTTGCGACTTCATCGCATTTTGTGAGACCCCCGAAAATATTAATGATTATTGCTTTCACATTCTTATTGGATGATACTATCTCAAGTGCCGTTTTTACCTGCTGTGCATTAGCTCCTGCACGAACGTCCATGAAATTCGCAGGTGTTCCCCCATACTGTTTTATCATATCCAGTGTTGCCATTGCAAGACCCGCACCGTTTACTATGCACCCAATTTCGCCATCAAGTCCCACATAGCTCATACCGTTCTTTCTTGCCACTTCCTCAAGAGAGCCGGTTTCCTCTTCTGAAAAATCCTGCCTGAATAAGGCATTATCATCGATAACCATTTTTCCATCAAGCGCAATGATCCCATCTTTAGTCTGTGCGAGTGGATTTATTTCAACAAGCTGGCAATCATTGTCGATAAAAACACGATACAGTTTCTTAATGATATCAATAAGTTCCCCGGCTTTGTTCCTGTCCAGTGAATTTGCAAGCATCCTTGCCTGGTATTCATGGATACCGGTAAGCGGATGGATATGCACCATTGTGATCTTTTCCGGGGAATTTTTTGCTATTTCTTCGATATCAATGCCACCCTGCGGGCTTGCCATTATGACAGGGCATTTTTTCTTCCTGTCGATGGTGATCCCGAGATACATCTCTTTTATGGGTTCCCTGTATTCCTCAATAAGCACTTTTTTCACAGGAAATCCTTTTATCGACATCCCAAGTATCCGCTCTGCTTCGCTCTTTGCATCCTCCGGACTTGATGCTCTTGCAATACCTCCTGCTTTTCCCCGCCCACCTGTTAAGACCTGGGCTTTTATGACCACCTCTCCCATTTTCCGTGCTGCCTCCTCGGCACCATCTGCATCAGAAACAAGGGTACTTGCGGGGATAGGGATATCATATTTAGAAAAAATCTCTTTTGCTGCGTATTCATACAGTTTCATGAACAAACCTCACTCTGGGATATACAATGTATTATCTGGCATATTCTTATTTAAAACTGCTTCAAAATCATGATAACTGATATCCAACATAGAGGTGATACGTATAAGTAAGTGCATCTGTAAAACCCATAGGGGAAACTTAAATAATACCTTCTTCTTAATAAGACTGGAATGATAAAAGAGGAAATCTGGATCGAGAAATACCGCCCCAAAAAACTTGAGGATGTTGTGGGGCAGGTCGAAGTAATAAAGCGCCTTAAATCCTATGTACAGTCCAGGAATCTCCCGCACCTTCTTTTCTCGGGGCCTCCCGGTGTCGGGAAAACAGCCTCAGCAATATGCGTAGCGCGGGAACTTTTCGGAGAGAGCTGGATGAATAATTTCACTGAGCTGAATGCCAGTGATGAGCGCGGCATTGATGTTGTGAGGACAAAGATCAAGAACTTTGCAAGAACTGCGCCGCTAGGTGAGGCGGAATTCAAGATAATATTCCTTGATGAGGCCGATGCGCTGACTTCTGATGCACAATCAGCGCTCAGGAGGACAATGGAAAAATACACAAGTTCCTGCCGGTTTATCCTGTCCTGCAACTATTCTTCAAAAATAATCGAACCCATCCAGTCCAGGTGCGCAGTCTACAGGTTCAAACCCATATCAAGCGCAGCGGTTGAGGAAAAGGTGAAACAGATCGCCAAAATTGAGGGAGTGACGCTGACCGATGACGGCCTGGAAGCCATACGATATGTGGCAGCCGGGGACATGAGGCGCGCCATTAATGCTTTGCAGGCGGCTGCAATGCTTGATAAGACAGTTGATCTTGATGCTATTTATAAGACCACTTCTACTGCCAAACCCGAAGAAATCATTGAATTGATAAAACTTGCGCTTGATGGGAATTTCATGAAAGCCCGCGCAAAGCTGGATTATTTATTGATCGAGCAGGGGCTTTCGGGCGAGGATATAATCGGACAGATATTCCGTGCCATGTTTGATATGCAGATCCCTGATAAGCTGAAGGTTGATCTGATAGACCGCATTGGTGAGATCGATTTTCGGATGGCGGAAGGAGCTAACGAGCGTATCCAGCTTGAGGCATTGATCGCACACTTTATATTATGTGGTTCTAAAAAATGACGCTTGAAGCTTTTCTCCTGAATATATTCAGTTCGATCCCACCCTGGCTTGCAGTCATAATTATGGCAGCGCTTCCTGTAGCAGAATTGCGGCTTGCGATCCCGATAGCCATTTTGAAACCCCCATATGGGTTCGGAATAGATCCTATCTCGGCCTTTTCTCTTGCAGTAATTGGCAATATGCTGCCGGTCATTCCGCTCCTTCTCTACCTTGAACCGGTATCGAACTATCTGCGCCGCTGGAAAACCTGGGACAGGTATTTTAACTGGCTTTTTGAAAGGACCCATAGAAAGCATAGTGAAAGCTTTGAAAAATACGGGTCGATCGGACTTGCGATATTTGTTGGCATACCTTTACCAGCGACAGGCGCATGGACAGGTTGTGCAGCGGCATTTGTTTTTGGATTCAAGTTCAGGAATGCTCTTCTTGCAATATTTGCCGGTGTTTTATTAGCCGGGGTTGTGATGACTCTCCTGACAGTAGGAATAAATATATTTAATGGTATATAGTTTCTTCAAAACATTTATCCTTTTATAAAACAAATATAGACTGCTATAAAGAGAGATCACCCATGGGAAAAAGAATTCGAATTATTAATGAACCTTCAGATATTGTTCCGCTTTTACGTGCCTTTGGCATTGAGTCCCACAAGAAAGTTTTTGATTGCATCCAGACAGGCTGGAAAGCCATTGATGAGATCGAAAAGGAAGTTGGTTTTGACCCGACTGAAAGTCTTAGTATTTTGAAGAAAAGCGGATTTGTTGAAAGTAAATGGAGAATGCCCCTGCCAGGACAAAAACCTGAAAAAGAATTTCATTCATCTTATTCAAGAGTACAGGTCAATTTTGAGTGCTCTGTTGAAGATCTAAGCGATATGATAATGGTTACATTCAAGAGTGACAGCGAATTGCGCGACTATCTTGATCTGATAGAAAAGGAAGTAAAAGCAGGAAACCAGTCAATGAACGGCCTCCAGAGGGTCATTGATAAGAGTATTATGTATATCCGCGCAGTAGCAAGACGTTCTCCGATCCTTACAGTTAAAGGGCAAAGGATTGAGATATTCGGGGAAACCGAATGATATTGCGGAGCAAAAAAGAAATAACCAGATTCCAGATCCTTGTTGAAATCGCAGCGCATCAGCCCGATGTCATGCAAAAGGAGATCGCCAGCAGGATAGGCATAACACCCCAGGCAGTTTCAGAATATATAAAAGACCTGGTCATGGAAGGATTTTTATATTCTGATGGGCGCGTGCGCTATCGTGTTACAAAAAATGGAATTGAATGGGTTCTTGAAAGGGCGATAGAGTTAAAGAAATATGCCCGTTTTGTCATGGAAGATATCGTTAGCCATATATCCGTGGCTACTGCTATCGCCAGGGAAAATTTCTCCCGGGGAGAATCGGTCTCTCTAATGATGGAAAACGGTCTTTTATATGCAGGAAAAGACGGGGACGTTACCGGGATTACAATTTCGGATGCAATGGACGGAGAGGATGTGGGAGTAACAGAATTAAAAGGGATGATAAGTTTCCCACCTGTCAATATTACCATCTGCAAAGTCCCGCGCGTGGAAAAAGGCGGCTCACGGAACGTGGATTATGATCTGTTAAAGAAACGGGTGCAAGAAAAGCCGTATATTGCAGCAATAGGTGTTGAAGCTCTCGTATCCCTTCGCAAGATCAATGTCAAGCCAAACATTCTTTTCGGTGCAAAAGAATCCGTGGTTGAAGCTGCTTATCACGGCCTGTCATCGCTTGTGGTTTCAGTTGATGAGGAAGTTCCTGGCCTGCTTAACAGACTTGAGTCCGAAGGGATTAACTATGAAGTCGTGGATTTGAGAAAATCAGAAACATAAGATTTTTTTACTAACATAATTATAAGTAAAACAACAAACAAATAAAAAGAGAATAAATATGGAAACATCAGGATTTAAAGAATTACATTTATCAAAAGAGATACAAAAAGCAATAACGGATATGGGATTTGAAGAACCCACCCCGATCCAGATACAATCAATTCCTCATATGCTGGAAGGAAAAGATGTGATCGGACAGGCGCAAACCGGCACAGGGAAAACGGCAGCATTCGGAATTGCCACCCTTGAGAAGATAGATCCAAGAAGCCTTGCAGTACAGGCCGTAATTTTATGTCCCACAAGAGAGCTGGCTATCCAGGTATCAGAAGAACTCAAAAAACTTTCAAGATATAAAAAAGGCGTTGAGATCCTGCCTGTTTACGGCGGACAACCCATTGACCGCCAGATAAGGGCATTAAAAAAAGGCGTACAGGTAATTATTGGCACCCCAGGGCGCGTAATGGATCACATGGAACGGCGCACATTGAGACTTGATGGCGTAAAAATAATCGTTCTTGATGAAGCTGATGAAATGCTGGATATGGGATTCAGGGAAGATATCGAACTTATTATGAAGAAGATCCCGAAGGAAAGACAGACCATTCTTTTTTCAGCGACCATGTCAAGGGCTATTCTTGATCTGACGAAAAAGTACCAGACAAAGCCGCAAATGATAAAATTAGAACATAAAGAAATGACTGTTCCTAAAGTTGAACAATTTTATTATGAAGTCAAATCCCAGGCAAAACCAGAGGTTTTGTCCCGTTTGATCGATATTAATGACCTTAAGTTATCACTTGTGTTCTGTAATACAAAAAGAATGGTGGATGAACTGGTCGACAACTTAAAATCGCGGGGATACATGGCTGATGGGCTGCATGGGGATCTGCAGCAAAGACAAAGGGACATTGTCATGTCAAAATTTCGGAAAAAAGAGATCGAGGTCCTGGTTGCGACTGATGTGGCAGCCCGTGGTATCGATGTGGGAGATATTGAGGCCGTGTTCAATTATGATATACCCGCGGATGATGAATATTATGTCCACAGGATCGGAAGAACAGCAAGAGCAGGGAAAGCCGGGCGGGCTATCAGCTTTGTGACGGGAAGAGAAATATACAGGATAAGGCAGATCCAACAATTCACAAAGAGTAGGATCATTCCCCAGAAAGTTCCTTCTGTCAGTGATATGGAAGAGATCAAGACAGGCCTGGTATTAGAAAAAATCACAGGGATCATTGAAGCAGGGCACCTTGGAGAATATAGTAATATGGTTGAAAAACTCACCCGTGAAGATTATACTTCCCTGGAGGTTGCATCAGCTTTGTTAAAGATGGTGATGGGCGAAGGGAAAAAAGAAGAGAAACCTAAATTCAAGAAGTGATGCAGGTGCAGATGCAGATGCAGGTGTTCCTGCGCACCTCATTTTTCATGGATTCTAAAGTATTTTTTCATATTCAGCAGCAGGAAAATTCCGGATAATAGTGTAATTATTAGTGTAATTATCGAAATTGCCCCCTCAAGCCAGGGAAATTCCTCATTTATCTTCTGGACAATTCCCTTAGGAGGAACTTGTTCAGGTACTTGTTCCGGAACTTTAACACCCATATCAGGGACTATTGTTGGAATAGCGGCTGGTAAAGGAGAATATCCTGAAATTTTTTTAGAAGGAAGAGCTTCATACCATTCAAATCCCTGGTTTTTTGATGTTATTTCAGGAGCTTTGAATTCAATTATATTATCATTAGCTATGACAGTATAGACGATCCGGGCATTCTCACGGGGTCTTAAGAAACCGGAAAAAGATAACGTGCCTGAAATGAACGTTGCATTTTGGGGCACACTATCATTAACAAGGATATTTGTTGGTATATCACCATTGTTGGTTAATGAAAGAGAAACTGAAAGTGTCTCTCCAATCTTAATATTACTTTTATTGAAACTCCTTTCCATAACGATATATGGGCCTGATACAGATGTTCTTGGGCCATTTGATTCCAGACGTAAAAATTCTCCCCATTCGTCCCAGGTAAGTTCTGCTTTTGGAATATTATAAATCCCCTGTCTTTTTGCTGTGATCGCATAAGTAAATTCTTTATGATCATTTGCATTTATATCAAAATCCCAGGACACAGAAGTCTTGTTCAAGTTATCCACAAAATTAAAACCCGGCAAAATTGTGTCTCTGAGTGTTACATTATGCACAGGATAATTCTGAAGATTAACTACACTGATAGTAATATAGGTAATATTTTTAAGAGCTCCAATATCCCTGACTCTTGAGTATTCAGGATATAGATTCTCCCCAAGGATCGAGTTTGAAATGATCTTTTTTATATTAAAAGTATTCTGCAATGAAATTGTGGTTGTTGTGCTTTTTATGTGATTATTTCCCCCCCTGTCTTTTCCACTCGCTATGGCTGATATTGTATACATTTTTCTTGAAGATCCCGGTATTTTAAATCCCAGATTTATGGATTCACTGCTCCCTCCAGGGATAACTGGATATCTTCGCTTCAGGCTATTTTTTACAGGGACCTGCAATATCAATTCTGCTGCATCGTTTGAAATATGGATACCAAGTATTTTTATCCCCGTATATTCATTTTCCCTGGTGTAACCAAATATTATAGAACCACCCTCCATGAGTACATCACTTTTCATTGATCCATTGTAAGTGGTATTTATTATGGCAGTTTTATTTGAAAAATTTAATACTTTTATATTGTATCCATTTTTGATTATACCGGGGTTTGTTGGTGTAAGTTTATATGAACTTACATTTTCCCATTTGATTTCATGGCCTGATGCAGTTATTTCATTCATGTAATTCTCTTCAAAATCAAATTCATTCAGCTCAAGACCATCATAGATTATCCTTACTTGCGTTTCTATAAGGTCTGAATCCCCTGAATTTTGAATGGTTATATTAGCTGCAATTTCAGGATATTTTTCGGTTTCATTTTCTGTGATGATGGATATTTCAAGAACGGGTTTTTCCTTTTCTTTTGGTATAGATGGCTTGAATGAAATTTTGGCCTGTGGATCTGATGGGAATGTTCCTATATTTGATGGAAAAGAATTAATATTTGAAACCTGATCTGCATTTATTTTAATCCCATTAAAAGTAGAATTATTGGAAAAATCGAATAAATAATATTCACCTTCGGATAACACTCCTTCTTGTATGGCCCCATTTTTGGTTACCCTGATAGAAATTGAGCCCAGCCAATTAAAATCCCTTGCCTCTATCAGATATTCTCCTGATGTAGTCCGGGGGTTTGTCCAGCTCAGTGTTGTACTGGCGTTGCTACCCCAGCAAATTTTTTGTTCATTGAGATCTTCACAATCATCAGCAAGCACCGAATCTACAGTAAATAAGACTACAATTGTTATAGCTAAGAGAAAATATATATATCTCATGTTCTCATGGTTTTAGCATTATAAATCCTATAAATATCAGCAATATTCCGACATTTTTTTCCGTCTGATATGACGGCTGTATTACAGATATGAATATGCTTATAATTATCATGATACAACGGTTTTCATAGAAGAAATAGCTTTCGTTTGACCGGAAACAAATTACTAACGTGAAATACGAATATAGTGAAATGTTATTTGTAATAATATAACTGCAAGGCCCATATTATCAAAAAGCTTAAATCAAAGTACGCCTTTACAGGTTCGCTTGACAATGCCGCCATAACTCAGTTGGTAGAGTGCCTGGCTGTTAACCAGGATGTCACAGGTTCGAGCCCTGTTGGTGGCGCTTTAGTATTTAATTCGTTCAATTAAACCACAATGATTTTTTGAGGGCCTGTAGCTTAGTCAGGTTAGAGCGCCCGGCTCATAACCGGGCGGTCACCGGTTCAAATCCGGTCAGGCCCATTTCTCAAATAAAAATAATTAAAACTATGGCGTTAAAACACGAAGCGCACCATAATCCTTTTATAGACTGATTATTAATAGTAATTATGTTAAAGTCTAATGGGAGTTGAGCAAATGCCATATTATAGCAGCTTAAAAGATTTACCTGAACGAGTCAGTGGGAACCTGCCGGAACATGCGCAACACATATTCATGGAGGCGTTCAACAACGCATGGGAGCAGTACAAAGAGCCGGAGAAAAGAAGAGGCGGCCCTGAGCAATCGCGTGAGGAAGTTGCTTTCAAGGTAGCTTGGTCTGCAGTTGAAAAGGAGTATAAAAAGGATGAATCCGGAAAATGGGTAAAGAAGTAGGCCAAAAATTTTTATCTGGCTCTAACGTAAAAATTCTAACTTCGTGGGCACGGGCTTTATCTCTTAAGAATTCCGGCACTATTTCGAGTGCTTCTTTTTCACTGTCCGCATCCACATAAGCCCATCCTTTATGCTCGCCGGATTTTGCCATAAATTTCTCTCCTCACTCTTGGTTTAACAATTTTGTCTTCAAGATACATCACTGTATCTAATAATTTATTAGACCCTGTTGCTATTTATAATTTGGGGAGGGAAATGGTATAAATAAAAGTATAAAGATAATGAGGCATAATAATGGGAAAGACATTAGGAGTAAAATTCTTAAAAGTTTCATTGATATATTTTATCATAGGTGTTACTATGGGAGCTATTATGACTATAGGATCGATCTATGATTTTGTCGTCTTATCAAAACTATTTGAAAGAGCTCATGCTCATATAAACCTTATTGGATGGGTGAGTCTCTCAATAATAGGGTTTATATATTATTTGATATTAGGAAATCTTGGCAAACCTTTATACAGCGAATGGCTAGGAAATATGGGTTTCTGGCTCATTAATATCGGTATATGTGCGGAGTTTGTTGCATTACTCATAGGAGGATATGCGCAAGCATCTTCGTTCCAAGCCGAAAATTACGTTATCATGATGTTAATAGTAATCTTTGCTTTTGTAATGATGATAGGAGTTTATTTTTCTGTATATAATATATATAAGACATTAAATCGCTAATTCAAATAATTGAGGTAATAGCTTTCTGGAGTGATAGTTCTACCTCCTGCGGTATTCTTTAAAATATAGCCTTGCAGCAGCAAATACGGCTATTGCTGCGATAAAACCAGCCATAATTGTATAGCTTTCTTCATTCAAGGTTATGGAGAACTTCTCATTACTGAATGGATAGAAAAGCATGATTCCATCAGCAGCTATATATCTCGTTATATTCTCCTCAATATTATTGGCTAGACTATCATTCGTTACAACCTGATTTGCCAGGTTTTTAATTGTATGATTAGAGTTATCGAACAGGAAAATATCCAGGGTGGAATGCGACCAGAAGCCAACTAGTAATGGGGCAAAAAGAGCACGATTTCGGATTACAGTTAGCAGTGCCAATGTGAGCAAAACCAGTGGTGAATGCAGTCCACTACGATGATGCCAGAGGATATCCAAATCGGGCAGGAGACTGGCAGTTGCTACGAGTGCCATTTTCTGCCGGGACCTGTCTTTTAACAGGATTGCGCCAAGCGTAAGGCCGAACAACAGATGCGAGATCCAGTCCATATTCATAATATGGCAAGGAATAATAAATTTTATTCCTTACAGTTCTGTCATTTAGTTTTTTCGATTTGATCTTTTGTTGTGCAGTGCTAAATCACGATTCGAAGGATCATGATGGACTTATATAGCCCCTGAACCGCTGCACACTTCACAACGCTTTTTAGCTGGTGAACCCAACCATTTAACAAGCTGAATATAAGCAGGTTTGTATTTCCACCCTTTACCATCACAGCTCGAACACTTTCTAAATGATCTACGTGTGTTAAACATTCTTTCTAACCTCCAAACTTACTGATTGTAAGGCCTATTATATAAATTTTTTCTGAAGCGGGGCCATGGTATAATTAAGTAGGGTACAGACTCATCAAATTTGTAACACTTCCTGAAATATTTCGGGTTGGCTTCTTGACCATTTCAATATCCTGCCACACAACAGCTTTTCCGATAGTTGAGAATTGAAAAAGCCAGAAAGGATTATTTTCCCTTTCTGAAAAAGACATACAGGGCTAAGAAACCAGTTGCAGTGAAAATTCCTCCAAATCCAGGGGATTTCTTTTCCAGGGACTGAGCCTGTAGCGCAGCGATCTTTTGAGGTATTTCTGTGGGCGTAACTGCATTCATTTTAGGTGCCTGGGCAGAAGGCTGTGTGGTTTTGCCAACAATAACAAAAGATAAGAATCCTGTGGTCTTTGCTTCAAAGTATGTATATGTGTCATCCTTGTTGATCCGGGTGGTTTCCAGAGGAGTCCATTCACCGTCCACGAGCCTCAGAAGTTTTATATCATAATTATCTGTCATCCAGCTGTTATTTACCTTGAATCGGATTGAGGCTTCTTTGATTCTCTTTGAACCTGAGTAGATGTTGAGATACTTGTACACTGTTCCTTCTGGTGTCTTATTGGTGGTCTTTGTAATGCCTTTTAGCAATTCAACCTTAAACGTCACAAAGTCCTCATTATTCGCATCGATAACATCAAGTTCGTAAACCAGATTGTTAGATTTGAATATTTGAGTAACTGGCTTATCCTTAATGAGATTGAAATCTACCTTTTCAGTAAACAGGATGTTAGAGAAGTCTTCCATCGAACTTCCTCCTCCACCGCCACCACCTGATGAGACACCACCTCCGCCGCCACAGCTTGTGCAGGGTGTGGATGTGTCTATTGTGCCAGATGAGTTGATTTTGATAATTTTTGATTTCTCTTGCTCCTTATTACCTGCATTATCTATCGCAGAGAAATTCACTATCCATATCCCATCTGATAAATCCGGCTTTGGAAGAACTGTGGCGTATATGGTTGTAGCACCACCCGTAACGGTAAATGTTCTGGATACATCACCTGTAACGATTATCTCCTTGATGCCGGAATCAGTATCGTTAGAGGATATATCAAGAGTAATTTTCTGATTGAACCAACCGTTCTCATCAGGGGATATGACTTCACCAGCCCTTGAAAAGATAGTCACGGTAGTCAAAGGCGGAGCAATGTCCGAATTTGCAAGTGCAATTATGCTCAACAAAGAAATACAAAGTAGCGATAATGCAACCATTTTTGAAGAGGTATGATTATTCCTCGATAGAGACTTTTTTCTTTTTCCCAATTTTATCCAGGTCATCTTTTTTTATTCTCCTGATATTTTTCATGCTTGACAAGACACTAGTGCCATCACCATGAACCTTTCAATTTAGCCATGTAATTTTTAATTCTCAGCCATACATATATATTTACCTATGTATATAATGAGTTTAATAAATAATAATACTAATCATTATAACAATTTTTAAAGAAAATCTTTTGCTATTCTTTCTTGTTCGTAAGTAGCTCGACATTGCCAGATTATACTTACCGATGGCGATTTAATTTCTCGCGAGG
>Ga0172443_1074_pt1 | contig 21273 bp, 35 predicted proteins | sample MayberryNE_Catta_6_FD_114741 | JGI IMG/M metagenome (GOLD analysis project Ga0172443, IMG submission 114741) | reverse complement strand
CAGTTATTTCAACACCTATGGTTCTCTTGGCTTTTACCGGAGTGGCTTTGCGGTCAGGGCCGTCCGTAATGAATGACCCGAACTGACCATCTATCTCCGCCATTGTCCTGACAATAAAAGGCAGGTCAGCTTTGAATCTAAATTTGCGTTCAAATTCCGGATTTTGGGGGAAAAGATGATAAGTGCGTCTCATACCAGCATGTATCGTCATGGATTGTTAAAAACTTATTGCTAAATGTATTTTACCGGTTAAATAATGCGTTATCGTTAAGTATATTCCGATTTAAAACATAGCATATCTCATGCCAAAACAAGTCTATATGGACCATAGCGCCACTACCGCTACCGATCCCGCGGTCACAGAAGCTATGCTTCCTTATTATTCTGAGAAATACGGGAACCGTTCAAGCCTTTACAGTATTGGACGACAGGCAAAAAAAGCCATCGAAGAATCAAGACAGAAGGTTGCAGACCTCATCAGCGCAAAAAAAGAAGAGATCATATTTACGGGGAGCGGTACGGAATCAGATAATCTTGCAATAAAAGGAATAGCCTACAAGAACAGGAAAAAAGGCGACCATATCATTACAAGTTCTATTGAACATCATGCTGTCCTTCACACCTGTAAATATCTTGAAAAAAATGGTTTCAAAGTTACATACCTGCCGGTTAGCAAAGAAGGAATTGTGAATCCTGAGGATGTTGAAAAGGCAATTACCCAACAAACAATCCTGATCACAATAATGCATGCTAATAATGAAATCGGAACAATACAGCCAATAGAGGATATTGGCAAGATCGCAATGGAAAAAAATATACCTTTTCATACGGATGCAGTACAGACAACCGGAAAGATCCCAGTGAATGTTGATGCTCTTGGCGTTTCGATGTTGTCAATAAGCGCGCATAAGATATACGGGCCAAAAGGCGTAGGGGCTTTATATCTCAGGAAAGGCACATTTGTCGAACCCCAGTTGCATGGCGGCGGACATGAGAGAAATATCCGTTCAAGCACGGAAAATGTACCTGGAATAGTTGGTTTTGGGAAGGCTTGCGAACTTGCAAAGGAGCGGCTGCCCGAAGAGGCGAATCTGGCAGTTTTGAGGGATTCTCTCATAAAAGGGATTCTTGAGATAAAGGATTCATATCTTAACGGGCACCCCACAAAAAGACTTCCCGGTAATGCAAATTTAAGGTTCAGTTATATTGAAGGAGAATCCATGATATTGAACCTGGATATGAAAGGTGTAGCGGCCTCTACTGGTTCTGCCTGTTCATCCACGTCCCTTGAGCCTTCGCATGTTTTAATGGCGATCGGCCTTCGCGCCGAAGAGGCTCATGGTTCTCTCAGGCTGACTCTTGGACGAGAAAATACACAGGAAGATGTGGATTATGTCTTTTCGGTTCTGCCCGATATTGTCAATAAATTGCGGATGATATCGCCGCTTGCGAGGTAAATTATGAGCGACGGATACAGCGAAAAAGTAATGGAACATTTCGCCAACCCCAGAAATGTTGGGGAAATTAAGGATGCTGACGGAATAGGAAAGGTCGGAAACCCTGTGTGCGGGGATCTCATGTGGATATACATCAAAGTGAAAGATAACCGGCTGGAGGATGTAAAATTTAAGACTTTCGGATGCGGGGCCGCAATAGCTACAAGCAGTATGATCACAGAACTGGCAAAAGGAAAGACACTTGAGGAGGCGCTTAAAATCTCGCGCGGGGATGTGGCAGAAGCGCTTGATGGTCTTCCGCCGATAAAAATGCATTGCTCTAACCTTGCCGCGGATGGGCTGCATGCAGCCATCAAGGATTATCGGGAAAAGACCGGGAAGAAGATGGAATAAGGCCTTCTTTTTGATTATTACATAAGTTAAAATTAGTATTGTTCACTGTTTTGATTCGATGCATCTATACGTAAAGTAGAAAAGTATATTGAGTATAAAAAGAATATTTTCGGTCTATGACAACCACAATCAAAGTTTCAGATGAGACAAAGCAGCTTCTCGATATGCTCCAGGCAAAGATGACCCTTAAATTTCAAAAGAAAAAGACCCTCACTGAGCTTGTTGATACAATAACACGGATTGCCTTAAAGCATGAAAAAGATCTCCTGGAATCTGAGAAATTACCACCCCTTGACAAGGACCCGGCGATGAAACCGCCCATGGATTGGGGAGTCAGCACAGATGCCAGCAAAGTGGACGAATATATCTACACAGAGACCTGAAAATGTCCATATTCGCTGACACTGGGGCATTTTTAGCATACAGAAATAAGAAAGACAAATATCATGAAACTGCTCTCAAACTATTCAGGGATGCACTGAAAGGAAAATATGGACAGATTTACACATCCGATTATATTTATGATGAAGCTCTAACTCTTGCGCTTATCAGAACAAATAACCTAGCTGTAGTTATGGATATTGCTGAAGTGATCCGGTCTCCCAGGATCAAGATGATTTTTGTAGATACAGAGCTTTTAGAAAAATCCACGAAAACGTTCAAACAGTATTCAGACAGAAACTTGAGCTTTACAGATGCAGTATCTATTGAAATCATGAAAGAGCTCAACATAGAGAAATACTTTGGTTTTGATTCTCATTTTGATGGAATAGTCCAGCAAGTATCAAATGGGAACAAGAATTGACAACAAGAAAGAAAATGAATATCTATACAGAATTTGTCCTCGTGACTTCGTATATGATCATAACATACCACATAATTGCATTGAAATATAAGGGATCAAGGGTATTTTCAGGAAAAAGCCGCATTTCGAAAACGTTCCTGGTTGGACTTCATATATTTATTGTGATTTCCAACATTGGTCTATATTTCTGGTTCATATCACGAGATTTCAATCCGGTTTCATATTTGTTTTCAATAATCGGGATCCTTATTTTTATCATTGGGATAATCCTGATATTCTGGGGTATGTATTCTCTACGAACATCTGTCTTTGTTCCGGAAAACAAATTAATAATAAATGGACCATATAAATTCGTCCGCCATCCCATGTATCTCGGCGGGATAATTGGGGCATTTGGACTTGCCTTATTTGGAGGTTCACTGCTGGGAACGGTATATTCATTTCTTCTAGCAGCTGTGCTGTCCCATATCTCAGACGCTGAGGAAGATGATCTCGTGGAGCGATTCGGGGATGATTATCTTGAGTACAGGAAGAATGTTTCAAAGCTCCTCCCGCACTTATAATTGAACAGGTTTATTAGAGTTATTTATCCTGCGGGCAATCATATGAAACTTTAGAAAAGTCAATCCTTAAACTTCAAATCCTTCTCCGACCTTGTATTCATCAAATCCTTCTTTTCAAGCCATCCGCGCCGTGAAACATCCACGCCGAATTTCATGTATGAAAGGTGCCCTGTGTTATGAGCGTCCGTGCCTATTGAAAAACTCACACCTTTGTTCTTTGCCTTCCTTGTGTTTACATCATTCAGGTCAAGCCTCATCGGCTGGGCATTGATCTCAAGAACAGTCCCGGTATCGGCAGCGGCATCCATAAATACCTCAATATCCACATCATACGCCTCCCTTTCCTGGATTATTCTTCCTGTGGGATGAGCTATTATATCGACGTTCTCATTCTCCATTGCTTTTATCAACCTGCCTGTAATTTCCCTCCGTGTCTGGTTCTGGCCTGTATGCAACGCAGCCAGCACTATGTCACATTCCTTAAGAATATTATCCGGAAGGTCTATGCTTGAATCAGCTTTTATATCAACTTCAACCCCTGAGAAGACCCTGAAATTTTCAAGTTCATCATTCAATTTATGGATTTCTTTTATCTGGGCAAGCAATCTCTCCTCGTTCAAGCCGCGAGTCATACCCAGGGCCTTCGAATGGTCTGTTATTGCAATATATTCATATCCAAGCTTTCTCGCTCCATCAACCATTTCCTGGATCGTGTTATTTCCTTCGCTCCAATCAGTATGAACATGAAAATCGCCTTTAATATCTTCGATCTTCACGAGGTCAGGAAGTCCACCTGTAAGCGCAGCTTCGATCTCCCCGCTATCTTCCCGTATTTCAGGAGGCATTGGTATAAGCCCAAGCTTTTCATATACCCCGTCATCACTTTCAAAAAAGAGCTTCTTGCCTGTTGATATCTCTTCAAGTTCATATTCAGAGAGCTTGTATCCTTTTTGTTTTGCAATGCCTCTTAGCTTTACATTATGTTCTTTTGAGCCCGTGAAATATTGCAGGGATGTCCCGAAGGATTTACTGTCAACGATCCGGAGGTCAACCTGTATCGTATCCTTTGTTATTATCGTGGCTTTAGTCGTTCCTTTTCCAAGTATTTCCCTGGTGTGAGGCAAATGCACAAAAACTTCGATCGCCGCGGCAGCGTCTTTTGAAGTTGCAAGGATATCAATATCTCCAATGGTCTCCTTTCTTCTTCGAAAGCTTCCCGCAGGTTCTATCTTTTCTATAACTCCTGAATCTTTAAGCCTTTTAATAATCTCTTCGACAATCGGAGATGCCACTCCAAGGGGTATCCGCGTGCTCCTTTCCCTGTATCTTTTAATGGATTTGAGAATATTTTCTTCTTTTACTGCCCCAAAGTGAGAAAGCCTTTTTAATCTATGCTCACGCGCCGCCTTTTCAAGTTCTTCTACACTCTTTATCCCCAGTTCTTTATGCAGGAATTCGACTGTCCTGGGGCCGACACCAGGAATTTTCAGAAGTTCGTGAAGTGCATGAGGGATCTGGTTTTTTAGTTCTTCATAAGAATCAACTTTCCCGGTTTTTAAATATTCCTGGATTTTTTCCGCAATTTTTTCACCAATGCCTGGAATTTCCACCAATCTATTTTCCGAGGCTATAACCTCAATGTCCTCAGACATTCCCTCGATAGCACGTGCTGCCTTTGCATATGCCCTTATCTTGAATGTATTTTCCCCTTTGAGTTCCAGAAGCTCGCTGATGTTGTAGAGAAGCTCTGCAACTTCGGCATTTCTCATAATATTTAATTGGAGGGCTAAAATTAAAAGGGTTTGCATAATGATAATAACAATTATAATTATATAAAAAATAAGATAAATTTAAATAGATATAGACCCAATTTACAATTGGTGTCTGTGAGATGGTCAATTTACTATATGAACTAAAACTAGCAATAGGGGGAAATTCCGGATATAAGCGGTTTATTCTTTTATTTGGGATATTATTTTCGATTTTACAAATATCCGACCTGACAATAACCCATTATGCCCTCACGAACCCGGAGAACAGGGAACTCAATCCTCTCTATAACGAGGAATGGTTTGTCCCATTTAAATTAACAATGGTTTTTCTTATCATGACCGTCATGTATCGAATCCCAACTCCTAACAGGCGAATAGCTAAGACCGCAATGTTAGGGATGATTTACATGTATGTGTTTATAAACATGAATAATCTTTACTTCTTGCTAAATTCTTAAGGAAAGATATTCTTTTAATCTTACATGGTCCGGAAGTACCAGATCAGCATTCTTTAACTTCTCAGGTTCTACATACGTTGGGATGGCTATGCAGAATAAACCTGCCCTTTTTGCAGATTCAACACCCAGCGGCGCGTTCTCTATAACGATACATTCATCTTTTTGGATTTTTAGCATTTCAACGGCTTTCAAATATGGCTCTGGGGATGGCTTTCCTTCTAAAACATCATTTCCAGTCACAATTACGGAAAAGGTATGTGGGAAGAACTTTTCAATTAGTTCCCTGACAATTGCCTTGTTAGAGCCCGAAACAACACCGAGAACGCATTTGTGTCTCAATGGATCGATACAGTCGTATATTCCATTAAAAACAGTCACCTTATTTATTTTCTTGAAGACCTCCTTCTTCTTCTCTGTGAGCCTGTAAAAGTCTTCGGGTGCGGGTATCCTGCCTGATTTCCCAAATATCAGTCTGATTATTCCTACATGATTTGAGCCTTCAATTTCATATATATCCTCTCTTTTTATTTTAATTCCCTCGTTGTCGAAAACAGTAATCCAGGCATCTGCATGATAGGGCATCGAATCAACCAGCACGCCATCCATGTCAAAAATCACAGCTTTTAGCATCGGTTCTTATAAATCCGTATCTTTGATAAAGATAATCCCTGCAAAAGTATTTTATACCTTCCTTTAAGATTCTAGTAACCATGAAGGCTTATGAGTTTGAATTCCCCGAAGATCGGTATTACATGAAAAACCATGTATGGCTGAAACCTGAAATGGGAGAAATCGTCATAGGTATAACTGAACTTGGCCAGTCATTATCAAAAGGGATAGTGCATATTGATCTCCCTGAAATCGGGGAATTTATCAAGAAAGGCGACATGCTTGTGGCGTATGAAACCATAAAAGCGGTGTCCCAGATTTCCGTTCCATTTGATGCGAAAGTCACAGCAGTAAACGAAAAATTGTGGGATGATCCAAATATAATTAATAATGACCCTTACAATGAGTGGATCGTGAAAGTAAAAGGGAAATTTGATGAAAGCCAGGTAATGAAAGTCACAGAAGCGGGCGTATTTTATACCGGATTGATAGCGAAAGAACGCGAACGATATGCAGATAATTAAGTATATATATAACGATGTAATAACAAAACAAATGAGGTAAAAAGAATGGTCGAAATAGAGGGATACAAACTTCCAGAAGAACTGTATTATACCAAAGATCATACATGGGCGCGCATAGAAGACAACGGTACAGTTACGGTGGGTCTTGATGCTTACGGGGCAAAAGCGGCAGGAGCTATTGAGTTCATTGACCTCCCACTTGAAGATGACGAATTCGAGGCTGGAGAATCGTTCGGATCACTTGAGTCTGCAAAATGGGTAGGCGGCTTACTAATGCCTGTAGGGGGTGTGATCATAGAAGTAAACGAAAATATTGAGGATGATCTTGATCTCTTAAAGGAAGAACCATATGGCGAAGGCTGGCTGATCAAAATAAAGCCAGGCAACCTGAAAGAAGACCTGGCCGGTCTTGTTCACGGGGTGGACGTCGGCCCATGGCTTAGGAAGGAGATCGATAACAGGAAGAAGAAATAGTCTAATTTTTTTCCAGATATAAATCACAACATAACAGCAATAACATCAAATACATTTTTTATTCATTACTATTTCACGATTTTTCTCTTAAGTCACGCCTTTCCAGTTGATTCACCCAGCACGACCCCGGTCGCTATGAGGTGCGCCACCCGAAGCGGCTCAGGGATATTGCTATGCGTTGTGGTTATATGGATTATCTCAACAGCGCTTTCCTCATCAAGTCCGCTTAGCTGGACGAAAACCGGGTTCTCCTTCTCTATTTTATAAATCCTCCCTGCACGCTGGATGATTTCCCATCTTTTTTCCGTATCCGGAAGATGCCGTAGAGCAAGCCTTATTTTCTCAAAATCAGGATAAGAACGCATGAAAATCATAACAGGCAGACCTGTTTCTTTGAATAGGTACGTGATGTCCACAGGATTAAATCCTGCGTAGGTGACGCCATCAAGCATAATCACCCTTATCTGGGTATAATATTTTGAATCTTTTACCATCCGGGTTAAAACATCGGTTGCATCCATCCCATCTCTTGTGATTTCTCGTCTCAGGATCCCATCAAGTTGCTCGCCGCCGCGAAAAAAAGCCCCGATAATCATAACTTTATCATTTATCAGAGGTGAATCATCGATGGCCAGGATCCGTATTTCGGGCTTGATATGCATTATACTTCATTGGTTATCGGCATTTCATAAAGAAAATGCAGAAACTGGTTCTGCAATTCTTATGAATTTTTCGCCTATTCCTTTCCGAAGAAGCTTCTCATCATCGGGTGCATTTCCATCATCTGCTGGCTGGCGATGTCCTCATACAGCCTGTACATGATGCTTACGGTCAGCAATAATCCTGTTCCACCCGCGCCTCCGAGTGTGCCAAGAAGGCTTGCGATGAGAGTTAGAACACCTATGAATGCTCCTCCGATAACAGTGACTTTGGGAATGTAGCGCTGCATTACACGCTCAAGCGTCCCGCTGCTTCGGCGATATCCTGGGATCTGCATCCCTGATTTCTGTATCTTCTCTGCCACGTTCTTTGCACCCATTCCTGTAGTTTCGATCCAGAACAAGGCAAAGATTATGCCGCCGATAATAAGCATAAAGGCATCAGTGAAAACATGCAGTATTATCTGCCATATTGCAGGTTCTGAGACTCCAAGGCTTGTGAACCTTGGTCCTACAAGAGAAGGTATCCAGTCGCTCGGCCCGTTAATTGGGGAGAGATAATACATAAGGCCACCGACAGGCGTTCCTTGTTCGTAGTGTCCCAGGAATGAAAATCCCCTGCTTGATAGTATGAGACCCACCATCTGGATATTTGCCTGCAAAGCCCTTACAAGGATCATTGGCAGAACGCTTGCATAGATGAGTTTAACAGGAAAACGACCGCGTGCGCCTCTGACTGCTGCATGGGCAAGTGGGATCTCGATGCGTGTGCTTTCAACGTATACGACCATAAGGTAGATGAGTACGGTACTTAACAGCGCGAGGATGCCTGCACTATAGAGGAAGACTATCGGGTTGCCAAGAATATAATTCATATCAATACCTGAGGTAGGGCCTGCCATCCACACCCATTTCGGAATGATACCAATCGGGGCTCCAGTATTATCGGTTTTCCAGTTGAATATACCCTGGACTATCTGCTGGGATACGCCGGCAATAATGAACATTCCTACGCCTGAACCTATGCCCCACTTTGAGACTATTTCATCCATGTATAGGATCAATACACCGCCGATACATACCTGAATAAATAACAGGAACGTGATGGCGCCTACACTCACCCCAAGGGTTCCTGCAAGCGCAGCGTCCGCTTTCATGAATCCACCAAGTATCTGCGGCAGGGCTTCAAGAATTACCATCACAAAAACCATAAGTTTCTGCAAGCCCTGGAAAATAGCCTGTTGGTGCGGATCAGTAAGATCCATTTTTATGACATTTGCGCCTACAAGCAACTGCAGTACTATTGAAGCCGTGACTATGGGGCCTATTCCCAGGACCATCAGCGAACCTGATGCTCCGGCAAAGAATGCCCTGTAAAGTTCAAAAAGGTCTATCGAGTTTTTATCCAGCCCGAATAAAGGAATATTTGCCAGCACGAAATACAGGACAAGTATTCCTAATGTCCATCCAAGTTTTTTCTTAAAATGTACATGACCTTCCGGGCGTTTCACCGCAGGAAGGCGGTTCAATAGAGGTGCAAGACTTTCAAATGCCATAATTTCATTACTCTTGTTCCGAGGACTCTGTTTCTTCAGCCTGGGTTATTACCTGTCCTTTAGCTTCTTCAATCTTCTGTCTTGCGACAGACGAGAACTCAGATGCGGTTATGAAAAGGGATTTTGATACTTTCCCGCCTCCAAGCACTTTATCTATACCGATATTGCCAAGGTCTATGTGATAAGCATTACCTTTCTTCTCTGCAAATCCATCTAATACGAGTCCCTCGGCGGCTTCATCAATCTCACCAATATTTACGATTATATCTTGAGATGTTACGGACTGCGGGCGTTTGAAACCATGCTTTCCAAAACTTAAGCCCCGCTGCATTGAGCGGACAAAATGGTGCTTGCATGTTCCGGCATTTCCTCGTCCTCCACGGCTGCCTCCACCTCTTCGGTTCTTATGTGTGCCTCCGCCACATGTCCTTGATCCCCTGAATTTCTTTGTTTTTTGTTTGCTCATAATATTACCTCATTTTATTTAACAGGGTATTGATCTCAGTTCCATGGAATCCAAGGTCTCCTCCTTCCTGGAATGTTCTCTTGGTGCCCTTCAGGCCTTTCCTTGCCGGATGCATCCGAAAAACCGGTTTCAATTTAGGAACATCCGAAAATGATGTGCTTCCGTCACATATGGCTTTTGCCAGTTCATTAAAGGATTTGAATTTCGTATTCGTGCTCAGGTATTCCTCTGTCAGGTCATCCCCGCCTTCAAGCTTGCCTCTATTTTCAAGCATTTGTGCAAGCATTTCAGGGGTTATGTTTCCCCATGCAACGTAATCTTTTGCCTTATGGATCATTCCATTATAGGTTGGATTCTCAGGAACTACTACGCAATGATTTACTCTATCAAGGCGCAACATTCTTAATGTATCCCTTATATCCTGCCTGGTTTTTACTTCTCCGCGAAGTTTTACTACAGCTAACATTTTTTTACACCTTCATGGTCGTTGTTCTTATAAGAGCGTCAAATGTCGCTTTTGCGAAATTCAGGGTCGTTCGTGTCTCACCGCTCACTTTTGTCCAGACATCCTTAATGCCTGCGATCTCAAGCACCTTTTTTGCTGTTCCGCCTGAAGCAAGACCAAGCCCTCTTGGGGCTGGCATCAACTTTACTTCCACGCTTCCAGCTTTGCCATCTACCTCAAAAGGCACGGTGTGCCCTTGTCCGCAGCCGCATTCCCATGAGCCGCAGCCGCGTTTGATCGCGACTATGTTCATCTTGGCAGTGTCTATTGCTTTCCTGATGGCTACTCCGACCTGTACGTCCTTTCCTTCGCCAATTCCTATAAAACCATCACCATTGCCTACGATGACAGTTGCTCTGAATTTAACTCTTCTTCCTGAGTCTGTCATTCTCTGGACCATGTTTATGTCGAGAACTTCATCCCTGATCTCTGGAAGCAATGCGTCCACGATCTGGAATTCCCTGATAGGTAATCCCGATGCAAGGGCTTCATTCATGGTTGTAACCTGTCCCTCTTTGACCAGTTTACCCAGTCTTGTTTGAGGAAACCATTCTACTTTCGGTTGTTCAAATCCTTTGTCTCTCATGTTGCTCACTTGAATTCACCCTCTATCTTTTGCTTTACCGCTGTGAATTGTTCGGCGATATTGGTTTTTCTATATTTATCAATATGCTTACCCATGATCCTGTCTTGCGTCGGAAATATTTTCGGGTCATGCGGTATTTCAAGACCGGCGTCCACCGCACCTTTTATTGCGGCAAACAATAATCCGCCTTTTGTGGTATGATATAATCCCAGGTCAGCTATTGCTTCGGTTTGTCCTTTTTTCTTGGCCCTATAACCCAGCAATAACCCGGCCAGATAAGCAGAGGTTATATTTCCGGTTGCGGCTGTAAAGCCGTATTTTTTTAAATCCTGAGTATTGGCACAAACCAGTGTTACATCTCCGGACTGTTCTGGTACTATTATCTGTATCTGAGTATTTTTCAGGCTTTTCCTGACTACGAGTCTGGGTTTTCTTGATATCAGCAATTGTTTTCTTGCACGATAATCCGTCTTGCCCATTCTCACTCGTCTAAATTTTACCCTGTATCTTGATCCAGTCGCCATGTTCAAGCCTCCTTGGCTTTGAGCTGCTCTATATGGGCAATAAGATGTGCCCTGCTCCTATATTCCCCGCCTTTGGCTTTGCGGTATAATTTCCTGTAAGTGGAAACTTCTATTGTCTTATTTTCTTTCATTTCCTTAAGCTGGCTGCGCAATGCACGAATTTTTTTCATCCATTGTTCCTTCTTTGGGGTCCTTGCGCCTTTTGCACCTGATCTTGAGCCGTGTCCTTTCCTGTGCCCATATGCGCGGGCTTCATCAGCCTTTCGGGCCCTGCCGCGACTAACTCCCTGGATAGCTCGTTTTCCGATCTTCTTTTCAGTGATCAGGTTACGGATATCTTCCCTTGTAAGGGCTTGTGATATATCCTTGTAAGCTTCAGGATTCATCCATACGCGGTTGACCCCAATGTCCATAACTTCAGCCGCAAGTCGTCTTTGATTTGCAAGATCTGTCATTTTATTCTACCTTCCTTGTGGGGTTTAATATCTTTAATCCCAATTCAGCAGCTTTATTCATAATATCGCTGCGCTTTTTTGCACCTACTGTCCGGCCTATCCTGGCAGCCTGGCTGTCGATTTTAATGGATCCAAGATCGTTAACATTATTCACAATGATCTCTTCAAAACCCGAAGGATGAAGCCCACGGACTGCAGCCGGACTTCCATATCCTGCTTCCACAAGAGGACATTTTCCATGCTTTGCGTATCGTGTCTTATTATGTATTCCGTCCGGTTTTCTCCAGTAATCTGCGAGCTTCTTCTTCTTGTGGGAGTCAGTCTGCTTGAATGTGGGTTTTTTGCTTTTCTGTTTTTTCCTCACATTAAGAAGTCTCTTTGTCTCTGCATCAAGTATAATGACTACAGGTGAAGCTTCTATCATTTCAACAGGCTTCTCTTCTTCCTTAGTCTCTTCCCCAACAATCATCTTGTCAGCAGATGCTTTAATATTCTTTCCAAGTTTTTCGCCTATTCCTTTTACGCCAGTGATCTCAACTTCATCTGCATTTTTAATAGATTGTATCGTCTGGAATCCGGCATCATAAAGGAGTTTAGCTTTCGCTTTGCCAACACCATCTATAGTTGTAAGCTGTTTTATTGCTTCTTCTTCCATATTTTCACCGTCCTTACTGCTCCACGAGGTAAACCCCATCCTGGAACACCCTGGGGTCATATTTTCTTATTTTTGTAGCCTGACGGATGTTGGCAGCGGTCTGACCTACATCTTCCTTATTGATCCCGTTGATAATGACCTGGTCGCCTTTTATTGTGACTTTGGTATTACCCCTTATATTGGCTTTCCTTGCTTTCTTTTCACCAAGGAAATTGCCTATGATCACCTTATTCCCTTCAGTTTTTATCTGAATAGGAAAATGTGAATATACGATTTTCATCTTGGATTCGTATCCTGTTGTAACGCCTGTGATCATATTTTTTAAATGGGATTCATATGTGCCCAGAATTGCAAGCTGTTCTCTTCGTGGGCTGTTTGTTTCCACAATAACTTCTGAATCAGCTTTCTTTATGGCAACTCCCGGATACCAGAGTTTTTTCTGGAGTTGACCCTGTGGACCTGTTATCGAAACATTTACAGTATCGATATTGATATTAACGCCCTCAGGGATCTGGATTGTTCTTTTGGTTTCCATATTTTTCACCTAATAAACGTAAGCGAGTAACTCTCCGCCAATACCATTATCTCTGGCTTCACTGTGGGTCATTACACCATCAGGAGTCGTCAGGATAATAGAGCCAAAGCCCTTTGCTGGCAAATACCGCTTCTCCCATTTTTCAAAGTCGGTATTCTTTACGGCATGTCGCGGCCTGATTACTCCGCATTTGTTGATTTTTCCTTTAAGCTGTACTTTAAAAATGCCAGATTTCCCATCATCGATGAATTCGAAATCGCCGATATAGCCTTTTTCTTTCATGACCTTAAGCACGTTTCCTATAAGCTTTGAAGCCGGGCGAAGAGTGCAATCTGGTTTGCCTGTCATTTCTGCATTCTTTATTGTTGATAATGCATCTGCAAGTGGATCTAATAACATTATAATCACCTATGTATATTTCTCAAAGCCCATCTGGTATGCTGTGTCCCTGAAGCACTGCCTGCAGAGGTATAATCCGTATTTCCGGACAAGCCCCTGTTTCCTGCCGCAGCGTTTGCAGGCATTGGCACCGGCTCCGAATTTTTTATTACTTCTTTCCATTTAAATTACCTCCGCACCGTATTTCTCTTTTACAAAAGAAATAGCGTCGTCTTTTTTCAATCTGTGTTCATGGGATATTTTATGGTTCTCGATCTTCCGAGTGCGTATCCTGTATCCTGCTCTTTTTAAGGCCACGTTAATATCCATTCCATAAATGCCTATCGAAGGATCGTATTTCATTCCGGGAAAATCGGTATGTTCTTCAACCCCGAATGAAAAATTTCCATTCTCATCGAATTGTGATGCATTTATCCTGTTTTCAATTATCTTCAACGCGGTCTTAAGGAACTCCTGGGCATTTTTTCCTCTCAGGGTCACTTTGCAGCCTATCGGTTCATGTTTCTTGATCGAAAAATTCGGCAAGGTTTTCTTGGCGATGGATCTAACGGGTTTTTGCTTGACGATCGTCCCGAGCAGTTTTTCTGCATTGGTCAATCGCTCACCGCTTTCCCCAGTACAGATATGTACCGTGACTTTATCGATCGAAGGTTTTCTCATCGTATTCATCTAAACCACCTTTATCTCAGGTGTGTTTTCACCTATGACATATACATAATCTTCAATCGTTTCAAATTCTTGTTCATTAGATATAGCTACCATGTTCGTTCCTGAACCTCTGACTTTTCGGATCTGCTTTATTTTCCCGATCTCTCCAGAGTGTTCTCCTCCAACGACCATGGCAAGATTTCCAGACTTATACCCAATGTGTTTTACGATCTTTCTTTCTTTTGGATCAAGAATTACCGTATCAAAAGTCTTGTAATCATTGGATGCAAGAAGGTTTGTGCCATCATGCAGGTTGAGCTGTACAGCTCCTTTCGTGACGATAGTCTTGTTGTTTATCCTGCATAACTTTCCGGCACTGGCATCTTCCTTGAACAGTTTGAACCTGTTGTGTTTATCGAGCAACACACGATAATATTCATTGGTAGCTGGTATCGATATAATATCAAAAAGCCCTACCATATGTTTGTAATCTGTTCTTGGCACGCCATCGATGCAGATATTTTTCTCATTTATAATCTTCTTAGCTTCCCTGGCATTGTTTGCGACCTTTAGAATGTCGCGTACAACTATCAGTAATGGAATACCGGTTTCCGTTGAATGGGCTCCGGCATTAGCACCGACTACCCAGTGATGTGTTTTTCTTGTAATAGGCCATGATATTGGCGCTGCTACTCTTTTCTGATGTCTTGCCATTTAATCACCCAGGCGCTTTTCATCTTTTGTTTCTAATTTCGTAATCATTACATTTGAAGGTTGAACGGGTCTTGGCACTTCTGTACCATCTGATTTTGTAACACTTACACCATCAACCGTAATTGTCATGCTTGTAAGATTTACCGCCGCAACTTTTCCTTCTTTTCCTTTATTATCTCCGCGCATTACTTTTACGATATCTCCTGTACGGAGTGGAATACTTTTTATTTTATGTTTCTCTCTAAGTTCAGGGCTTAACATCGCACCCATTAATTTATGTCTTAAATGGAAAGGGGCCTGATACCTTGACTTTCTCTGTTTTCTTGGTTGTGTTGATACCATTTTCTCACCTATACGATTATGGAGGCTGCGGATGATATCTTGGAGTAACGTTCCGCCGCTTCCCTGGCTACAGGGCCTTTTATTTCAGTACCCTTGGGCACACCTTCATCATCTACGATCACTACTGCGTTATCTTCAAAAGAAACCCTCATTCCATCGGGTCGCCTGAATTCTTTTTTCTGGCGTATTATGACAGCTTTGAAAACCTGTTTCCTTGTTTCCGGTGATCCTTTCTTGACGCTTACAATTAAGGTATCTCCAATACCGCCGCGAGGGTATCTGTTCCTGACACCGCGATATTTCAATACCGATATGACTTCTACGATCCTCGCACCTGTATTATCGGCGCATTCCATTCGGCTCGCTGTGTTTAATGCGCGGGGGATCTTTGCCTTCATTCCTCTCATTTTGACACCTCTACTATTACATAGGATTTTGTCTTGCTCAAGGGGCGGCATTCTGCGATCGTTACAATTGCTCCCTCTGCGGCGTTCATGCATGGGGGATTATGAGCATGGACTTTTGATTTTCTTTTCTCATATCGCTCATATTTTACATTCTTTTTCACATATCTTCTCTGCACGACTACTGTTTTATCCATTTTATCGCTTACAACTACTCCGCTTAAGACCTGTCCTCTTACTGACAGGGTTCCATGAAATGGACAATTCGGATCTGTGCATTCTTTTGTTGGCGGTTGAACATCCAACCCAATATCACGTGTCATTATTATACCTCTTCTATTTCCTGAATTTCTTCTTAAATTTTGTCTGGATTCTGTTTTCGGGTTGCGAGAGCAATAATCTTCCATCGACTTTTATTGTCAATGGCAAGTAACGTTTGCCATTAACCGGTGGAATTGTGAATATGAAAGATGAACAGGATTTTGGGATATTTTTTTCCTGGACATCAGTTCCTATGGTCAATAGGTTTTTTGTTTCATCTACTATTCGTCCCTCTATTCCGATAAGGGATATGTTCGTGCTGTCCACTACTTTAGTATCAAGACCGATGAGTTCATGGTGTATGATATTCTGTGGTGTCAGCTTCATTATTTTTTGGACTCCGTCTGGATCGTTTTTATCCGTGCGATCGTTCTTCGGATCTCTTTGATCTTTCCTGGACTTTCAGGGGCGCCGCCTGCTGAAGTTACGGCGCGTTCCCTTATTAATTCCATCACAAGTTTGTCAAGTTCATCCTGTCTCTCATCAGGGTTCATTTTCCGGACTTCCTCAGATCTTAGTATTGCCATCGCTTACTCCTCCTGCTTATGGGTTCGTGAAGCGGGGTGCCAATAATCATACTCTGAATGTTTATGCTCAAGGACATCTCCATGCAAGCGTTCTTCAATATTGCCTGAATGTCCTTCTTCCGGAACTGATTCCTTTGTGATCTCAGGTGCTGGTTTCTTAACTTCCGGTTTTGCGATCGGAGCAGACTTTACGAGTTCTTTTATGCCCTCTGGCTTCTTTGCAGCTGGAACAGATTCCTGGGGAGCCGTAACCTCTACGATCTTGAACCTGCCCGGGAGTTTAACCGTCGGTCGGATCAACCTTACACGGCATCCGATAACTCCGAGTTTCTTTATGGCGATTGCAAAGCCTTTGTCAACAAGTTCCATTGCGGGGTTACCTGCATGAAGCATATTACCTGCAACGAACTTTTCAGTCCTTTTCCTTGGACCTGTTAATTTGCCGGCAATGTCGATCTCGCATCCAAGCGCCCCGGATTCCATTATTCTTCGCAACATATTATGGCCGGCTTTCCTGAAGTATAATCCGCGTTCAATAGCCCCAGCCAGTCTTGATGCCATCATCTGGGCATTCAGCTCAGGAACTTTTACTTCCTGGACATCTATTTGTGGATTATCCACTTTGAATACTGCTTCAAGATCGTGTGTGAGCTTATGGATAGTCCTTCCACCCTTTCCGATGATCATACCCGGTTTTTCGGCAAATATAGTAACCTGGGTACCCATTGGGGTCCTGTTGATATTCATGCCTCCGTAACCTGCCCTTTCCAATTGTTTGGAAAAGTATTCTGCCATCTGGGTTTTGTCAAATCCAAGTTTAACGAATTTTCTTTCCACGCCCATTATTGCACCTCTGCTATCATTTCTACTGTAACGGTTTCTCCTCTTTTTGGCGTAGCTCTTCCCTGTGCCCTCGGATATTGCCCCATATAAGTATGCCCTTTCTTGGTCGCTATATGAGTGATCCTCATACCTATAGGATCAAGACCTTTGTAAGTAGCATTGCTTTGCGCATTTTTTATGACCTTGAGGAATTCTTTTGCAGCCTTCTGGGGATATCTACCGGCGCACATTCCTCTCCTGTGAGGGATACTTTTTAGGTGTCTTTTATATGGTACAGCCTGTTTCAATACTACTACATTTTCAAGAAATTTTTGTGCAATTTCAAGATTCATGCCTTTGATCGCCGTAGCGATCTCATGTGCATGTTTTCCTGAAATATGAAGTTCCTTGCCCATAGCCTTTGATGTTTTTTCAGGTGTGGGTTCAATAGAGAAATCTAATTTCATGTAAATCACTTCAATGGAACGAATTTGCTTGATTTTGTAGCGCCTATACCTGCTGCACCGTGAGAGACTTTCTTACGTGTCAACACAAATTCTCCAAAATAATGACCCATCATTTCAGGAAGAATGTCTATTGGTGTGAACTCTTTGCCGCTATGTATTGCTATTTTCATACCAACCATTTCCGGAAGGACGATCATATCCCGCAAATGTGTCCTGATATTAGGATCTTTTATTTTGACTTTATGCAGTAATTTCTTATGATCCTCTGATATTCCACGCTGCAAAGTGCGGCGCTGTCTTGAAGGAACAAGGAGTGCGAACTCATCCTGACTTAACTTTTTGAGTTCCTCCAGTGATTTTCCTCTGAATGTAAATTCACCCTTTCTCTTTGGTATTTTTGATGATTCTCGTCTTGCCATTTAACTCACCTCTTATATCCTGTCCTTCTTGCAGCAATAGAGCCGACTTTTCTTCCTGGCGGCGTCCCTCTGGCTACTGTCTTTGGTCTTCCGGGATGCTGGCGTCCTCCGCCTCCGAAGGGATGGTCAACCACATTCATCGCTACGCCTCTGCTTCTTGGCCATTTGCGCGCCCTTACTTTCATCCTGTAGAATTTCTTTCCTGCCTTAACGAATGGTTTCTCGGTCCTTCCGCTTCCTGCAACAACTCCAATGGTTGCCCTGCATTTCGGATTAAGCCATTTCATCTCACCGCTTGGCAGTTGCACGACTGTCTTACCTGCATCATGTGCTACAAGTATTCCATACATTCCAGTGGCACGGGCAAATTTCCCGCCATCACCGGGCTGTGACTCTACATTGCAGATAGGTATTCCTTCCGGGATCTCTGCAAGTACCAGCGTATTTCCCGGCTCAACCGGGGCTGAAATGCCGCACTGGATTTCCTGGTTTACTTCTATGCCTTCCGGGATAAGCATCAGCCTCTCTTCACCATTACTGAATGAAATGCGTGCTATTGGAGCAGAACGTGCGGTATCATGTATAATTTCAAGCACTTTTCCCGAGACGATTCCTTCTTCAACTTTCAAATGCATAAGATTCGCTTTGAATTTATGAGAAGGCGCTTTATATGTAGGAGAACCTTTTCCCCTACTTTGACCCATTACTCTATGTCCCATTTTCTCACCTAGAATATTCCCAGCCTTGAAGCAAGTTCTGTGGCTGTATTTGGCTGTGAAAAACTCACTATGGCTTTCTTTCTTCCTTTCATTGTCATCATCATATTGATGCGTTCTACCTTTACATTAAAGAGCGATTCTATCTCTCTTTTCACTTTTGGCTTAGTATCATTGATATCAACGATAAACTGGAGAACATTGTCCTTTTCAGCCATCAGAGTTGCTTTTTCTGTCACGTATGGATGCTGTATCATTCCATTGCCTCCTCAAGTTTTGAAATTGCTGATTCGGTATAAATTGTCAGGCGCCCCGCATGTGTTCCAGGAGCTAATAATTCAGCATTGAGCTGGTCATAATTGACTACATCGACACCGGCAAGATTACGTGCAGCTTTAACTACACCATTATCTTGCGCTGTTACGATCAGGATGCTTTTTGGCTGTTTGTATCGCCTGCCACGCAGTTTTCCTTTACCAGCACGGACTCTTGTTTGTTTTGCTCTTAAGATATCATCCCACAATTTAGCTGATTCAAGGAATGATCTTACATCTTTTGTTTTTGTAAGAGCACTAAGTTCATCCGTAACTACCAATGGTAATGATGCTGAGAACTGGTGTCCTCTCTTTTTTACAAGTTCGACATTTCCGGTCGCTGCAAGTGCTGATCTTATGGCTTTCTTGCGCTCCTTATCATTGATCTTTTCAGTCCTGTCTGTTTCAGGTTTTGGAGGATGTGCCTGCCTGCCTTTAACTGCCTGCGGTATCCTTGCTGCCTTGCTGCCATTCATGATTCTGGCAACACGTGATACGCCTCTTCCCGGACCCCAGCCTTCAGCGGATGTCCTTAAGCCGGCATACATATGTGGTCCATAGGGCTGCATGCGATTAGCCTGTGCCGCAAGTACTGCCTTTTTTATAAGGTCGGGACGGTATGGCTCATCAAATAGTTTTGAAGTAATTTTTTTCGTGGAATTTCCTGATAAGTCTATTATATTCAAATCCATGGTATTACCCCTGCTTTGATTCAAGGCTTATATACGATATTTCAGGTGCCTGGCCCTGTGATTGTTTCTTCGGTCTGATAGCGGGTCGTATGCGTACCAATCTCTTGACAGGTCCGGGTACACTTCCCTTAATCATTACATAATCATTTCTGATAATTCCATAGTTTACGAATCCGCCTTCAGGCGTAACATCTTTACCGTCTTTGCCCATTTGCATGATCCTCTTATTGAATTCTGTTCTCTGGTGATATCCCATTTGCCCCAATTGTGGAACTCTCCAGCTTACTCGTGATGGATGCCATGGTCCAAGAGTACCGATTTCCCTGACACTTCCTGCTCTTGAATGTTTGGATTTCTGTAACTGGATTCCCCATCGTTTTACTGGTCCCTGTAATCCCTTGCCTATTGTTATCCCTACAAGGTCGATAATATCACCGTTATTGAATACATCGTTGATGCTGATATTTTTGCCCAGGATACCTTTAGCATACTGGAAACGCGCCATCAGGTCTGTTCCCCCGATATTATTCTCCATTATCTCAGGTTTTTTCTTTGGGATACCTGTAACTTTTTCAGGCATCGTGTACATAACTACCCTTAAATCTTTGGCAATGCCATCTTTTATGAGCTGTTCAATCTTAGCAATAGCAGCCGGAAGATCATGTTTCTTCGGTATGGTCATCGCCCTGTTGAGTTCTTTATCAAGCTCGGTTGTCCATGCTTCAGCTATTGCGGAAGCCCCATAAGTAGTATTTGTGTAAATCCGTATAGCTGCAACTTTCATTGCAGGAACTTCCATAATGGTGACAGGGACTGAAATTTCCATCCCGTTAGTTAAACTATTGGGGATCTCGTCTTTCATTATGATATGTGTCATACCGGCCTTGTATCCTGCAAATCCTATAATTTTTGCCTCTTTTTGTACAGGCCATGCTCTCACACGGGCTACTTCGTTGTTTGCTCTCACACGCGGACTGTATGCAATAGAACCGCGTCTTGGTCTGTGCGGATGTGACATTTTTTTCCTCCTTTGTCTACAATATTTAAATTAATACGTGGGAGTATTTTTACTGCAAGTTGCAAACCTGGAAAGGTAATTGCAAATATGTCTTCACAAATAGATTTTGACTTACACGCATTTTTGGGCTTACGAAATTCGCATTGGCCCTGCAATTCATCAAATCCGACTTTGATCGACTTCAACTTGCGTAATATATACGCATCGTACTTTGCGTCTTAAATGAAGAAGAAGTATATAATGATTTGGCCAGAAAACAACTTAGACCTATAACATCATAAACCCGTTGTTTTAGTTAACAACTACTTCATTTTTCATATCCAAAACCATCTATGCCATTGTCTTTTTCAATTTTTTGATATAGTATGTATAAATTAATAGTATATCTTTATAAACTTAAACGTCAATAATATAATTATGTCATCAACAGTAACAAACGAATTAAGAGAATTATTCAAAAAAAACATTGTAATG
>Ga0172443_1073_pt1 | contig 21474 bp, 23 predicted proteins | sample MayberryNE_Catta_6_FD_114741 | JGI IMG/M metagenome (GOLD analysis project Ga0172443, IMG submission 114741) | reverse complement strand
AGGTCAGGAAAGCCATCTTAACAAAGAAAGCTAAGAAAAGATGAAGTGAACCACCATCCGGCAAACCCGGGTGGACTTCATCGCTCCCCGGGGGGATGCCCCTGAAAGGCTCTTCCTGCTGCTTCTTTCTAATACCGTAACATATGTTTTCTATCCGGACACAAGGTCGCGAGTGTATATTTATTGAGAGTCTGGTTCATCATTCTAGCAGCAGGGTGGTCTTCTCCTTACCCCAACATTATAAATACCCTTAATTATATTTTGTTTTCAGAGGGATACTATCAAATTCAAATCAAATGACTTTACCAGGATACTGGCAATTGTAGCTGGAATTGCATTTATCATGATATCTGTTGCCTACGGGATAACATATATATTCCGGACAGGAACAATAGTATTTCCTTTCGAGCCGTATTATTTCTTATTCATCTTCTCTATCGGGTTCGTGATTTTCACAGTTTATTTCGAACGGGAGAAAAAAGCGGTTTATCCAAGAGACCTTATCGGAGGCGCTATGGCATCATCATGTTTGAGTTTCCTCATAATAGCATGCGTCGCCGGGATGAAATATATCTGGGAAAAAGGTTTGTCCGGTATTGGTATCGAGACTCTTGCCTATGCATTTTCCATATCCATGATCCTTAGCCTTATTCTATATTTTGTCATGGGAAAAATAGAGGTCAGATTTGTCCCCCGGGATTTTACAAGGGTGCTGTCCATAGTTATGGGGATCGCAATTCTGATGATGATTACTGTGGTCTACGGGATAAATTATATTATTAAGATCAATCCTTTTCCTCTCAAGCCTTACGTTCTTCTTTTCATATTCGCGATCGTTTTCGTCCTTGCTTCTGTTTCTTATGAAAAAAGAGGGGCCTTATATCCCTGGTTTCTCCTTGGCGGCGCTGTGGCATCCGCATGTTTTGTTTTCATTATTACGGCAATAATCGGCGGATTGAGATATGTTTTCGAAAAAGGCTTTACTGGCCTTGGTACTGATACGGTGTTCTATTCATTGTCTATCTGTATTATTCTCAGCATGATAATATATATTCAGTACAATATTATAAAAGAAAAGCTTTGATTTGGGATAAGAAGAAAGGCGTGAAGTAGAGTTGATAAAATGGGAAATATCCATATTCTTGATGAAGCATCCATAAATAAGATAGCAGCAGGAGAAGTTATCGAACGTCCTGCCTCCGTGGTAAAGGAACTGATCGAAAACTCAATCGATGCAGGCGCGGATACTATCCGGATCGAATTAACAAAAAGCGGAAAAGAATCGATCCGGGTCACTGACAACGGCTGCGGTATGAGCAGGGATGACGCCGCGCTATCTTATGTGAAACACGCCACAAGCAAGATCAGGAAAATTGATGACATAGAAACAGTAAGAACAATGGGATTCAGGGGAGAGGCCCTCTCCTCTATTTCCGCCATTGCAAAGGTAGAAATCACTACCAAAACAAAAAATGAATTATCGGGTACAAAAATCATTATCCGTGGCGGGAATCTTGTAAGTATTCTTGAGACAGGGGCCCCGGATGGCACTTCCGTTGCGGTAAATGACCTGTTCTATAATACCCCTGTCAGGAAAAAATATCTTAAATCCGATAGTGCGGAACTTACCCGGATAATCGATATAGTTTCAAAAATAGCGATTGGGCATAATGGCATTTCTTTTTCCCTATTCAATAATGGCAAAGAGTTGCTGCGCTCCCCGTCTTCGGAACTTCCTGACACGATATTACACATTTACGGGCAGGAAGTCGCAAGAGCAATGCTGCCGGTTGATCTTGAATCCTCTATTGTAAGAATTACCGGTTTCATCTCAAAACCCTCATTAATGCGAAGCAGTCTTGATTTCCAGTCATTCTATGTCAATGACAGGAACATTAATTCAAAGGCGATCGGTTTTGCGCTAAGGGAAGGTTACGGTACCCTTATACCCAGAGGTCGTTTCCCGATCGCCGTATTAAAGATCAATGTTGATACCCATGAAGTGGATGTAAATGTTCACCCTACCAAGAACCAGGTCAGGCTAAGCCATGAGAGGGATATATGCGACATGGTAAAGCAGGCTGTGAAAAATGCGCTTTCAAAGAAGGATCTTATTCCGGACATAAAAATACCAATGCAGCAGTCATTACCTTACGAAACTCCTGCGGCAGACCGTTTGCTGGTAAAGGAAACAACAACCTATTTTAAGCCTTCAGCCAGGGACACGGAAAGAAGACTGAGGCGGTCTGACAGGGCGGGCATGGAGAACGAACAGAATAATGAGGTGCCTGAGGTGAAGGTTCTGGGCCAGGTGGATAGTATTTACATACTTGCCGGGACAAAAAACGGTTTGATGATCATAGACCAGCATGCTGCGCATGAGCGGGTTTTTTTTGAACTTGTCCGGGAATCAAAGCGGGATGATTCACAGGAGCTGATCGTTCCCATCAACATTGAACTGGATTCCAGGGAGAAGACCTTGATAAAGGATACCATACCCTACCTTGAAGAGTTCGGATTCAGGATATCCGAATTCGGACCCGATTCATTTGTTGTGACTGCTGTTCCCATTGTCATGGGAAAACTTGAAGACCCGCAAATTGTGCATGATATAATATCCGATATTCTTTCCGAAGGAAAAATAAAAGAAGAAACCGGGGTCTTTGAGAGGGTGACCAAAAGCATCGCATGCAGAAGCGCCCTTAAGGCAGGAGCTGATTGTTCTGTGTCCCAGATGGAAAACCTCATAAAGCAGCTTTTCAGGACGGATAATCCTTATACCTGTCCGCACGGAAGGCCAACGATGGTCTCGTTCAACAGGCAGGAACTTGATAAATTGTTCCGGAGAAGCTGAACTACGAAAAGTTTTTATATGATAAGCATCATAAGTATAATGCAGTACTAATCCACTTGCTCTATGAAAACGGGATGCATATACGCAGGTTGTTGTTAAGTTACTGTTTCAATGTGACTAGGTCACCGAATCAAAGGATTATGAACAAAACAATGAGATGTGAGTAGTTATGGTCAAAAAACATGATAACAGTCCGGAATTCGAGATAAATGGAGATGTCCATAAAATATGGTCAGATACCTATGGCAGCGCCTCAAAAATGTGGGATGAATCTCACTCAAGACTTATGAAACCATGGATTGAATTAATGGGAGAAATGTCAGAAAGGACAAAAGAAATTTCCATAAATGCCGCGCCCGGGAATTATAAGGAATTTTATAATGAATGGATAAAAACATACGAGAATTCTTTTGGTAAATTCTATCCGGCTTCCATTCCAGGACCCAAAGAAACGCTTGAGAATTTCATAAAAATATCCGGAGAATCCAACAAGCTATACCGGTCATGGATAGAAGAATCTGAAGAAAATGCCAAAAAGACCTCTGAATTGCTTAAAAATGGTGTTGACCCTGCCAGGTTCAAAGAATGTTATGAAATGTGGATGAAATCCTATGATAAAATGTCGAACAATTTTTTGGAACAACCAGCCGTAAAATACCAGAAAGAGGTATATGGAAATTATACCGGGATACCGGATTTCTATTCCGAGACCCTGTTGAAAATGTCCACAATGTGGAGGGATTCTTTTAATAAGTTGTATAATCCCTGGATCGAAAACATGCAGAAGCTTTCCATGAATATAGAAATAATATCCAAAGGCAATGCAGGAACGCAGACTTATAAGGAATTCTTTGACCTGTGGGTAAATACGTATCAAGATAATTTCAAGAAAATGTTTGATCCGCAGTCTGCAATATCATCCCGGGAAGCATTAGACAATTTTATTGAGAGCAGCGAAATCAGCCTGAATCTTTATAAATCATGGATTTTAGCCCTTGAAAATATGCATGAAAAATTAAAGGACCATTCTAAAATCACAGCTGACCCCGATGCTTATATAGAATTTTTTAACCTCTGGGTGAAGATGCATGAAAAAGCTCTTGAAGATGTCTTTGACACGATGCCCATGGCTTCTCCGGTCAAAGAGATGATGGAGCCCATCAGGGATGCATGTAAGATATATGCAAGGACATCCGTAAAAATATCAAAAATGTGGATCGATTCGTATATGCGCGCATCACGTCCCGGGGTATGAGAATGGACAGAAGCGATAATGAATCCCAAAATATATTTTTTTTCCCCTGGTTAAAGGCATGGGAAGCCTCCTCCGGCCATATAGGAAAATTCCCAGCCATAGGCCCATCGAGAGAGAAAACAGAAAAACTGATGAAAGGTCATCCTCTTTATAGTAACCTTTATTCAGTTTGGATGGACTCCGTTTCCGATTTTGCGAATATATCCCTTGAGGCTATGAAACGGATGAATGACAAAACATCACTTATGGATGGTCAGAACAATCCTGACAAATATAAAGAAATATATAATAATTGGATCGAAACATACAGCGATACCTTCAAGGAATTTCTCAGGTCAGCTCATTTTTCCGGGGACATGGGTAAATTCATGTCATGTTTGATCGAAGCCGGGAAATACAATCGGGAAATGCTTGAGGAAAATTTCCTGAAACCCATGAACCTGCCTACAAGTACCGATATCGATGAAATCAACAGGGAATTGTATTCACTTAAAAAAACAGTAAAAGAATTGAACCGGAAAATCAACGAGTTATCACAGGGGAAATGAGTTTTATGATCCAGAAAAATATGAATGAACCTGATCTAATCAGGGAAACTTTTATAAAATATAAGAAAGGATCGGAAATAATTTCGGAATTAACCGAAATTTCAGTGGGGGTAACACCTCATGAGATAGTATATAGTGAAGATAAGATGAAACTCCTCCACTATAAGACCACAGTTAAAAATCCATGCCCTGTTCCTGTTCTTATGGTATATGCACTTGTCAACCGTTATTATATCCTGGATCTTTCGCCTGATAAGAGTATAATCAAGAACCTGCTGGACAGGGGTTTTGATGTTTATGCTATTGATTGGGGATACCCGTCCGGAATGGACAGGTATCTCACGATAGATGATTATGTAAATGGCTATCTGAACAATGCCGTTGATCATGTAAGAAATAAGTCAGGAACAGACAAGATTTCCCTTTTAGGAGTATGCGTGGGGGGAACGTTATCAGTTATGTTTGCCGCGCTTCACCCGGAAAAAGTGAAAAACCTGATCAGTTTCGTTGCGCCCATTGACTTTGCTACCGATAAATCCCCCCTCAATATCTGGGCAAAAGAAATGGATGTGGACAAAATAGTGGACTATTACGGAATAATCCCGGGGGATTTCCTGAATATGGGATTCCTTCTTCTTGACCCTTTCAGGCTTCTGATCGACAAATATGTGGGATTTTTTGAACATATCGATGACAAGAAAACAGTAGAAAATTTTCTCCGTATGGAAAAATGGATATTTGATAGTCCCGGCCAGGCAGGCGAAGCCTACAGGCAGTTCATGAAGGACTGCTACCAGGAAAATCTTCTCATTAAAAACAGGATGGAAATCGGTGGAAAAAGGATAAACCTGAAGGAAATTTCCATGCCATTTCTCAATATAATGGCAGAATTTGATCATCTTGTTCCCAATGAGTCAAGCCTCCCACTGACCGAAGCCATATCGAGCACCGATAAAGAATCAATGGTTTTCCCGACCGGGCATATCGGTATGTTCGTTGGTTCAAAATCCCAGAACGAAGTCTGCCCGAATATAGCGCAATGGCTGAAACCAAGATCATACGCACAGAAAGATAAAACCAAGATTGGCGTAAAGAAAACCAAGAAAAATCACCATAAACAGAAGGAGAGTATGAATGAGAGTTGAAAACAAGGTAGTAATCATAACAGGTTCAGGAAGCGGTATTGGCAGGGAAACCGCCCTGCTGTTCGGAAGAGAAGGCGCAAAAGTCGTGGTCGCAGATGTGAATGAAAAAGCCGGTGAGGAAACAGCCGAAGAGATAAGACAAAACGGAAGCGATGCGTTTTTTGCAAAGCTTGATGTATCCGACAGGGAACAATCAAAACAAGTTGTTAAGGATACTCTTGAAAGATTCGGAAAGATCGATGTACTCATAAATAATGCGGGAATTATCCAGGATGCCCTTATATCAAAAATGACCGAAGACCAGTGGGACAAGGTTATTGATATTGATCTTAAAGGGCCTTTTAACTGCATCCAGGCAGTTGTTGAAGCAATGACAAATCACGGAACAGGCGAGATAATCAATGTATCTTCTATTGTTGGTTTGTATGGCAATATCGGCCAGTCGAATTATTCCTCAGCCAAAGCAGGATTGATCGGACTTACCAAGACCCTTGCAAAAGAACTGGGGAGAAAAGGAATAAGGGTCAATGCAGTTGCGCCCGGATTCATACACACTCCCATGACTGCAACAGTACCCGAAAAAATTCTTGAGATGATGAAAGAAAAAACGCCCATAAAAAGACTTGGACAGCCTGATGACGTGGCATATGCATTATTATATCTTGCTTCCGATGAGGCCAATTTCATAAATGGCGCAGTACTTTCTGTTGACGGCGGACTCTTGCTATAGGCCGTGGTAATAGTGAAGAATATTGTAAAGAGGTGAAAATATGGTTTTCAGGAAAAAAGGCAGACTGGACGGTAAGGTTGCCCTGGTCACAGGAGGCTCAAGAGGGATAGGAAAAGCTATCTCTTTGCGCATGGCCCAGGAAGGAGCAGATGTGGTAATAAACTACCAGAATAAGAAAGAGCATGCAGAGACTGTATCAAAGCTAATTGACATGATGGGCATGGCAGATGAGCTTGAAAAAATTGCCTTAAAGATCAACAGGATGGATAACAAAGAACATGCAAAAGAATACTCAAAACAGCTGGATGCTATTGAAAAGCACTCTTACATATGCCAGGCGAATGTCAGTAGTTTCGAGCAGGTAAAAAAAATGCAGGAAGATGTCATAAAAGAATTCGGAAAATTGGACATCCTTATCAATAATGCCGGGATAGTCAGGGATAAATCATTTGTGAAAATGACTTCTGACATGTGGGACGATGTTATGCATGTAAACCTGGATGGGACTTTCTATTGCACCAAGGCCTTCATAGAAGGAATGCTTGAGAGAAAGTACGGCCGGATCATTAATATCTCTTCTGTTGTTGGCAGGATGGGTAATTTCGGGCAGGCTAATTATACTGCATCAAAAGCAGGAATGATAGGACTTACAAAGTCCCTGGCAAAGGAGTTTGCAGGAAAAGGCGTTACTGTGAATGCAATTGCCCCGGGGTTCATTGAAACCGATATGGTAAAAGGTGTCCCTGATGAGGTAATGAATAAGATCTTATCCAAAATACCTCTTGGCAGGCTTGGAAGAGCTTCTGAGGTCGCAGGGACTGTCGCTTTTCTTGCATCACAGGAAGGGGATTACATAACAGGCCAGGTCATTGACATAAATGGCGGGCTGTATATCTGATATGAATTCGAAACAAAAGGAAATCAAAATCTCAAATCTTAAAAAATCGCTTGATAAAGCACTGGAAATCCAGGAAGAAAAGCTTGCCGGAAGGATAAAAGCAGTAGGTTTCAAATGCAGGAAATGTGCACAGTGCTGCAGGGCGCAATATGGCGATAATACTGTGATCGTTTTCCCTTTTGAAATTAAAAGAATATGTGAGAAAACAGGACTTAACCGCGATGATTTCGTAATACCCACCCCTTCACAAGATATGGATTCCGGAGGCAATATCCATACATTTGAATGGGTATTGAAGAAGAACTGTGACTGCATTTTCCTGAAGAATGACTTATGTGAAATTTATGAATGCAGGCCACACATCTGCAGTACATATCCATTTTATATCAATAACGGGAAGCTTGAGGTATCGGAATGCATCGGCATAGGGAGGAATAGCAGCACGCAAGAATGCCTTATGCTGGCGGCGCTTCTCAAAGAAAGATACATCAATGAAATAAAGGAGGCGATCTCTCTAATTGAAAAGTTTAACGGATTCAATACGGGCGGAAGCGGAAATATGTGTGTGCATGACAGCGAGGGCGAGCACTGGCAGGCATTACAATTATAAACATGAAACTGAATATGGCCTACCATGAAATTGCTCGCTCTTTCAGACCTTCACGGCGATTATTCACATATTAGATCCATTCTTAACACGGCCGGCCAAATTGATGCTGTACTCATAGCAGGAGACCTTACGGATTTCGGACCTGATGAAAAGGCTCTTGAGTTATTGGAAATGTTCGGGGTTCCTGTTCTTGCAGTGCCGGGAAATTGTGATAATCCCTCACTGTTAAAAGTCCTGGATAAGAATGAAAATACTATTAACCTGCATAATTCACTCTATAGGATGGGGGGATTGACATTCATAGGGCTTGGCGGCTCAAACCCAACTCCATTTAATACTCCTTTTGAACTCTCGGAAAAAAAGATCGGCGAATATATCGGGACATTACTGAGCGGATCAAACGGTAGAATGATCTTATTATCCCATGCACCCCCGTTAAATACTATGGACAAATTACCGCACGGGAACGTGGGAAGCTCTGCACTTGCGAGGTATCTGGGAAGATTTGACCTGATCGTTTGCGGGCATATCCATGAAGCCAGAGGTATGGTCCGCGTCAATGGCACAATTGTGGTGAATCCGGGCATGGCGTCAAAGGGACAGGGAGCAATAATTACTATCAATGAAAATATAAATATTGAATTTATTGAAGCATAATGATCAAAATAGCAATTTCAGGCAAAGGCGGTGTGGGAAAGACCACGCTTTCAGGCACACTGGCGCGGCTTTTCGCGAGAAAAGGGTATGATGTACTGGCAATTGATGCCGACCCCAGCATGAACCTGGCATCCGCTCTTGGAATAAGAAATCCGCCAGTACCCCTTACGGAATATAAAGAACTTATCGATGAAAGGGCAGGCGGTCCTGCGGGCGTTTTCAAGTTGAATCCCAGAGTGGACGATATTGTAGATAAATTCGGGGTAATCGGGCCCGATAAGGTGAAATTGCTTGTAATGGGTACGGTTGAAAGAGGCGGCAGCGGATGCATGTGCCCTGCAAGCTCTTTTCTTAAGGCCCTTATGCGCCATGTGATCCTCAAATTGAACAGTGTCGTGATACTTGATATGGAAGCAGGGGTGGAACACCTGGGGCGCGGCACGACAAAAGGAATAGACTATATGATCATCGTTGTTGAGCCTGGCGCAAGGTCGATCGAAACTGCTGGAAGGATAGCCGAACTTGGGCGCCAGATCGGGATCAATAAATTCGGCGTGGTAATTAATAAGACCACAGGGGAAGCTTTAGAGATCGAAAATAAGCTTAAAGCGTATGATTTGCCTGTACTTGGCTCAATACCCTTCGATCCTGGCATGGTCAAGGCAGACCTTGATAACATTTCACCGATCGAGAGGGGCGGGGCGGCAATTTCTTCGATAATAAAGATTTTTGAAAAATTATCTAATAAAATGGAGTGAAGAGCATAAAAAAACCTGAATGGATCACCAGCGGGTGCATGTCACTTGATGAAATGCTGGGGGGCGGATTTGAAACCGGGATTGTAACGCAAATATATGGGGGGTCAGGCACGGGGAAGACCAATATCTGCATACAGCTTACAGTGGAATGTGTTAAGAATGGAAAAAAAGTGATCTTCATAGACACGGAGGGTTTCTCAGGAGAGAGGTTCAAACAGATAGCAGGTGAGGACGCAAAGAAAATCGCAGGAGAAATAATAATCTATGAACCTGTGAACTTTGAGCAGCAGTATTCAGCAATTACTGATATTGAGAAACTTATGAATGAGAAGATCGGCCTGATAATCCTTGACTCTGCGGCGCTTTTTTACAGGCTGGGTCTCACACAGGATGAAACAGGGCAAGAGAATGTGGCAACAAGGCGTGAACTTGTGAACCAGATAGGGATCCTTCACGGGATCGCACGAAAATATGGGGTAGCAGTAGTGATCACAAACCAGGTTTATAAAGATGTAGTTACAGGCGAACTATGCCCTGTCGGGGGGAATGCATTCGAGCACCTCTCAAAGACGATCATATTATTGGATAAGACCGGACCTTCAAAAAGAAGAGCTACATTGCGAAAACACAGGTCAAAAGGTGAAGGTGCTTTTTGTGAATTCATGCTGACAGATAAAGGTGCGAAATAGTCAAGAAAAAAAGAAAATCAAGGGATAGGATGCAGTGATTTCCCGGAAAATGGGGTGGTCAAAATCATTTTCACAATGTCCCTGTGGTGTTCCTTGAGTGAATAACAGCGATGCTCTCTTTTTAAATAAATACGAAGGATACCGAGCCTTGTATGCATTTGCCCGACCATAGCAGAGACACCCCTGTAATTTACTTCAAAACCCTGCTTCTTAAGGTAATCATAAACTTCACTGGTGGTATAATTCCTTGTCTGCAGAAACAGGCCAAGAAGACATTTCCTTATGCCAATCTTATCCCTTACGAGAAATTTTAACAGTCTTGTTTTCACGCCTTCTTCTACGTTATTTGTTATAAAATCACCAGGAATAGTTATGTATGAATTGTTTATTAAGCTTGCTGGTTTACTTCTGAAAAATCCATCATTATGGTTTTAATTTTATCTTTTCGCCCTTAAGTATTTTATAGAGCTTTTGTGAAAAATCATTTACTTTGAACATCAATGTCTTTGGCTTGTCCCCAATAGGTAAAGCTTCCTTAATTAGTGGTTGTGCAGCTTCATTGATCACTGGTGCAGGTTCTCTTAAAAGATACCATGTCAGGACTTCAGCATATGAGATGATCCCGATAAAAGCAGACCATACAAGAAGAAGGATGTGAAGATTAAATACCTGTATCCCTGAATATGAGAATTGCATTATTGAAAAGAATCCCATAGCCTCATCCGGAAGGATGAAAACCAGAACCACAGGAATAAGTATCATGATAAGAGCTGAAAGCAAAGGCGATACATATACAAGGATTCCAAGAATAATCACTGAGTATATAAACAAAAGCAATATTGAAAAAATTTCCATTATTTCTACCTCGTTCTAATTTTTGTTATTAAATAAGCTGTAAATGCCATGCTTCCGATAATTCCTGAGATCACCAGAAATGACGATATCATAAATACCATTATTTCGTACCGACCTGCATTCATATGCGTTGTGACTACTTTCTTTGTTCCCGGGATTTTGTTGTTTTCTACGGCGTTTGATTGCGCCTGCCTGACAGTCCCCCGGATATCACGGTACGTTGCATTCGCGGGGGGCAGAGAAACAGGATTTCCTTTCAAAGAATACTTAAAATTTGCGCTCTTTCCGGAATCCGTATAACCCGACCATGTTGGCGAGCCGCTTTCCAACGGGAAACCATCAGGTATTTTATCATCGACAATCACAATAGCCGGCCTGTCGCCAACATTTCTTACTTCCAGTTCTACTTCCGTCATGCTTTCATTGTTCGAAGCTGTCTTGACTATGCTCAAATAGGGCATATGAACGATGGTGTTTACTTTCTTTGATGTGCTTATTTCTCCATTCCATTTGGCTGTGGCACTGGCAAGTTGATATTCTCCGGGTTTTTGGGGGGATATGAAATATGATACATTCGCAGATCTTTTCGGTTCCAGTTCGATATTCCAATCCTTTTGGTCCGGGTTTTTTCCTTCGGTTACATTATCATGGATATATACGAAGGTTCTGTTTGATCCGGAATTATATAAAAACAATTCAACAAGGACTTTTTCATCATCAGTTTCTTCCTGGACGCGTTTTATGATCGATATATAAGGAGTAACGGCTACTTCCTTGTTAACATTAGCAAAATAAACATTATTATAGTAATCGCGTACTTCTATTTTTCCATTAATAGTAATTGTGGAATTAGGAGGCAGGTCGTTTATTTGAGATTTAAAGGATCTTGTGCCGTTGATCCCGGTTGCAGTAAAAACATCCGGCCGGAATTGAAGGGGATTATTGCCATCGAGACTTATACTGGCTATGTTGAGGGGTTCATCGCCTGTAATGTTTATTGATACGGAAATTATTTCATCGGGAAAATATTCGTCTTTGTCAGTATTGATATTGGCTTCGAACGTTGGGATCATATATTTAAATAATTCTATGCTTATAAGACCAGTTCTATTTATATCCGTTACCACTATTCGCATATTATCATAATTCTTAAAACTATTTATTGTGAAAACATCTGTCTTAACGCTATTATTCCTTGATACGGTCAGATTTACGGAATCTTTACCAAGGGCTTCAATTCCTATTGAAGCATCTTCAAATGAATATGTTTCTCCCCATTTCAGGGTTCTTTGTCCTGAAGGGATCCATATATCCCTCTCTTCCGGTTTACTGAAGGCGATCCATGAATACTCCCCATTTGCCCCAAGAAGGGTTATACCCAATGTATCATATTTCTTAAATTCATTTATATTAAAGTCCTTCTTTTCCAATATAACATTGTTTCTATAAACAATAATTGAAGAGCCGGTATTATCCATGGCCGTAGCTTTCACAGCATAATTTTCAAATACCATGGTTTGATTTGGTCTAATAATACCGGAGGATTTTGCGCTCCAGACTTTTTCGGTTGCACCAAGTGATGCCGAAGGAAGAAAACATATTATTAGTATGAAACATATTATAATTTTTATGTTCATTATACTATAAATTGAATTCAATTGGTTTAAACTTTTCTGACTTTCTAATGATTAAATATCTTATATATTGATCGTTTCCTTATTTTCAGGAGCAAAAGATCTCACGCCAAGAGCTTCCTGCACCCATTGCGCGAAACCCTGCGTATTTTCACCATGTACCGCGATGACGGTTTCAGTGCCGCGGTCACAGAAAGTCTTAACAACATCTTTTAATTGGGCATCTCCGCAATGAGCTGAAAAATCATATAGCTCAAGCCTGCAATTTAGCCTGACAGTGCGTTTTCCATTCTCGATATACCCGCTTTCAAGCGCCCTTCTCCCATTCGTATCCTGGGCCTGGTAACCGGTAAGATGGATCTTGGATTTGGGATCATTGAAAATTTCATTGATATAATACAAAACGGGGCCTCCATTCAACATTCCCGCGCTTGTTACGATAATTGAAGGTTCTTCGATTATGGCTGCCCTATCCTGCCGTTCAATTATATTTGCGCTCGTGAATGCATTTTCAAGTTTCTTTATATCAGGTACATATTCAGGCGACCGTTTGATCAGGTTAAAGACATCAACTCCCATACCATCAACATATGCACGAAGCCCGTGTTTTTTCAGTATTAGCATGATCTCCTGCGTCCTTCCTATGCTAAAAGCCGGGATTATCGCTCTTCCTCCGCTTTCAATTGTTTCCCTTACGGATTCGATGAAACGTTCCTCAAGTATTTTCCTGTCGGTATGTTGCTTCCCGAAATATGTGCTTTCAATAAGGAGTATATCGCTATCGGGCAGATCAGTATCAGCACCCTTCTGAAGTTCGGTCTTGATGGTGTTTATGTCCCCTGTATAAAAAACGGATTGCTCATCCTTTTCAAGATGAACCATTGAAGAACCCGGAATATGCCCTGCATCATAAAAACATACGGAATAACCATTGGTATTGAATTCTTTCCTGTATCCTGTTGACCTGGCCTTTCTTTCGAATTCCTGGATCTCTTCATTATAATAAGGGATATTATGGCCCTTCTTATGTGCGATTTTCAGTGTATCCCTTGCCAGCAGCGCTGACAATTTCGCGGTCAGGGATGTACAATATACCTCAAGTCCAAGGTCCATGAGATTCGGGGCAAGCCCGCAGTGGTCAAGGTGCCCATGGGAAATGATCATGGTTTTCGGGCGAAGACCATTTGAAGGGTATGACGGAGGATCCGTAGGTTTTATCCCGTAATCAAGAAGAAGCTCTTCATTTAGCAGGATGGCAGACCGTCCAACTTCTCTTGCTCCTCCAAGGAATCTTATGTTAATTTTATCGCCTCAAGCATATTTTGCAGATATTCTGGCTTTGTTTTCTCTTAATCCTTTTGCGCGATTGTCTCTTAATACTTTTCCGTGATCATCTATCTCCCCTTTCCCGATACGCGTACTGGATATCGGAAAACCGTCGTCGGCAAGAACATAATCAACCAGAATGATCTTTAACGGTTTCAGGTTTCTTTCACTGCGTATCCTGTTTATCTCATATCCCACAGAATGCGTTTCGGGGGATACCACAAGATAATCGAAATCATCGGTTATGGTCGGGCCATAGGGATCATTGAGCTTTACAATTTGAGGAAAAACGCCCTGGCTGTGGATAAATTTCATTACTTCATCATAGCGCGATCGATAATCATTCACCTCATGGACCTTGTTCCTGGCCATTTCATCTGATGTTAAACCTATCAGCAGCTCACCACCCCTGCTCAATTCAACAGCTTTCAAAAGCAGGGCTTTATGTCCGTCATGCAATGGGTCAAAAGTCCCTCCAACGGCTACTCGCGTCATGTACTCATGATTGTAGAATTAAACCATAAGAGTATCTTTTAATATCTCTTATGCGATTTTAGGGGCAATGACAGAAGAGACAATACACTGGGCGGATGTTATAGCCCAAAATGTACTTTCGCGCGGGAATAAGCATACAGTGGCCTCAGGAATTACACCTTCCGGGCCGATCCACATAGGGAACATGAGAGAAGTCGTCACTGCGGATACGGTTTATAGGGCGCTTCTGGACAAAGGCGCAGATGTGCGTCTTATCTATATCGCTGACACTTTTGATCCTCTTCGTAAAGTATATCCTTTCCTTTCAAAGGATTACGAAGCCCATGTGGGAAAGCCGCTTTCGGAAATCCCATGCCCTTGCGGGAACCACAAGAGCTATTCAGAGCATTTCCTCCTCCCCTTTATTGATGCGCTTCATACTCTTGGAATAAAACCGGATGTCTACAGGGCTGATGTGCTTTATAAGGAGGGAAAATATGTCGAAGCGATCAAGAAAGCCCTCATTAACAGGGATGCAATTGCGCGAATACTATCTGAAGTATCTGGGCGGGAACTTGAACCCGATTGGAGTCCATATAATACAATATGCAAGGAATGCGGGCGTCTGAGTACCACAAAAGTTACAGGGTTTGATACAGAAAAAGAAACCATCGATTACCAGTGCAAATGCCACTCGTTGGGCACCGTTTCTATGAAAGGGGGAGGTAAACTTAACTGGCGTGTGGACTGGCCTGCCCGCTGGCTGATATTTGGCACGACTGTTGAACCTTTCGGCAAGGATCATGCCACAGCCGGGGGCTCATATGATACAGGAAAACGTATCTCCCGTGAGATATACAATTATGAACCGCCATTTCCCATAGTATATGAGTGGATAATGCTGAAAGGTAAAGGGGCAATGCACTCATCCACAGGTCTTGCGATCTCCATTAACGATATGCTTGAAATCGTGCCTCCTGAAGTATTGCGCTATCTAATAATAAGGCAGAAACCTGAAAAGCATATTGAATTCGACCCCGGTCTTTCTTTCCTTAATCTTATTGATGAGTATGACCAGGTGGAAGGGGATAAGCGGGCATATCAACTTTCAAGGACAGAGGGGACTAGACCTTCAAAGATTCCCTTCAGGCACATGGTCACTGCCGTGCAGATAGCCCAGGACAGGGATTTTGAGTATCTTCTTACGGTCTTGAAACGTACCGATTACGATACATCAGAGGTAGAGGCAATAAGGCAAAGAGCGAACAATGCAAGGAACTGGCTCCTGAAATATGCCCCCATTTTCGTGAAGTTCAAAGTCCAGGAAAACATCCCCCCCCAGGTAAAAAGTTTCACAAAAGAACAGAAGCTTGCACTATTGATCCTTGCGGATGAAATTGAACATGGGATGTCAGGGCAGGAAATCCATGACAATTTATATAAGGTGGCCCAGAAAACAGGTCTTGATGGAAAACAAATATTTGAAACCGTATACCTGGCGCTTCTTGGACTCAAGTCAGGACCCAGGGCAGGGCATTTTCTGGCCTCCCTGGATAAGGATTTTGTGGTAAAAAGATTTAAAGAAGTAAATCTATAAGAATCATGATTATAATAATATTGTGTTCGTGTATATACGAACAGCATCTTTAAGTACTATGCAGGATTTATTAATAGTAAAGGATAGTATTATTTATCGTTAATCCAATCAATTCATAACATGATCACAGGACTAAAAAACATAAGGGGAATAAAATGGGCAGTAATATTAGTAGTGTTATTATATTTTGTCAATATTGCAGCCGCCTTTGATGTAAATAAACTCCAGTGGGATAATGGAAAATCTGCGACTCTTAAGCGCAATGAAGTAATTTCAAATATGGGATATTCCGTAGAAGTTGTAGGCTTTACTGGGCCGGTTGAGTCTGATAAGTATAAACAGGTTCCAATTGAACCGGTCGAACCTTTTGTGGGATTGAACCTTTCCAGGAACGGCAGTTTTATAACAGGAATTAGTCTGGGTCAGGGAGAATCATATGTATTTCCTGATGGAGAATTTAAGGTTACGGCTGTAGAACTTCCTCCGGGTACATCCAAAGACTGGTTATTTGAAAGTTACAGTCCCTGGGTTAAATTAGAATTGGATCCCAGGGGAAAACCAAAACCGGAAATATCGATAGAAAGTATAGATGAAACGGTATCTGCTCCAAATGAAGAAATAGTTGTAAACGTCATACTAAGAAATACAGGATCAGCCGATCTCACCAATGTTAATATGGATATAAATACGGACCTTCCTCTATTAAAGGGGGATTTGAAATATTTTTCCGAAAACCTCAAGAAAGGAGCTCAGATAACGCAGACAATAACTTTTTCAACACCAGTGGTTACGGATATGAAGAAATATGACATATATGTGAACGTCAGCGGAACAGATATTAAAGATATTTCATATAATTCAATTAAATTAAAGACGATCCTTATTGCATCACAAGCCCAGAGAGCTCCCCTTCTCAAGAAAACCATGGTCTCCAAGATGTACATGAAAGACCAGATGTTAGTTAATCTTTATTTTAAGAATAATGCAAATTACGAACTCAAAAATGTCAGTATTGTGGATACTGTTCCAAAAGGATTCAGGCAAGTGAGCAATAATTCCTTTCATTGGATCGTGAATATCCCGGCAAATGGAGAATGGAGTTTCCGCTATCTATTAAAACCCACTGAAGCTAACAGTAAAGGTGTTTTATTCCCTCCCACGACCGCGGAATTGAAAATAATGAATGAATACTACATGATCCAGTCAAACAGACCCGAAGTTGTAATATACGGGCCAAGGATCGACCTCAGTAAACAGGCGGATGTTACCGAAATCAGCCCTGGTGATGCTGTGACCGTTACGGTCGTTGCTGTAAATAGCGGAAGTACCCCTTCAATGGTAACGATCCATGATACAATACCATCCAACGTTGATCTTATAAGCGGCACCACAGACCTTGAACAGTATCTTGAAGCAAACAAGGATATGAGGTTCAGCTATACTATCAGGTCAAATTCAGATGAGTCGATAAAACTCCCCCGTGCTACTGCAGAATATTATGAATTGGGTTCAGAAGGTACAAAGATCAATACCACTAGCCAGGAGCTGGTGATAAAGATCAAATCGCCGCAAATCCCTGAGCCAACCCCTGTACCGACGGTTATAATACCCGTCAATTCAACAGTAAAAGTCAATACCAGCCAGGAACCTGCTGTTAAGATCACAGAAAAGCCTGAACAAAAGTCTAATAAAGCGCCAATACCGGAACCTTTTTCAGCAGATGCAAATGCAGTTTTGAATATTCTTATGGGCTGCAATGGTAGTATAGACCCGGGAATTAACCTTACATCCGGGATTTGCAGAAGTGTCTCAAATAACACTTAAAGGCTTTGATATAGATCTAAGGGTTCCTTCTATTTTCTTTTGTATCCGGAGTTTCAAATCCCCGATATTTCCTTTCTTTGCGCTCACAGGTACTATCCTATCCGGCCATTGCCTCCATGGAGGGGACATGCCGAGCCTTTGTGCTACTCCATCAAGTGTCATATCCTGATCTGTAACTTTATCCATTTTATTAGCAGCTACGATGACATCAATGTCCAGTTCATTGAAGAAATCGAAAAGCTCGACCTCCACCGGTATTTCATTTCTCTGGGTCCACCTGTCCACTATTTCTGCGAATGATGTAGTATTTATGACCATCACTGCGAGCAGGATATTGGAAGCATTATCTTCTATATAATGGACAATATTATCCTTTATTGCTTCCTGGCCTTTTCTTGTTACTTTGCTCATGTACCCGAATCCTGGCATATCCGTGATTTGAATATTCTGATAAGGTATATGAAGTGGCTTCCTTGTTACACCGGGAAGTTTTCCCACAGGGACTTTCTTTTTCGTAAGTACTCTGATAAGTGTGGATTTACCAACATTTGATCGTCCCACAAAAATTATCTCTTTCATCAGCCAACTGCATAATCAAGGTCATATAAAAGCTTCCCCATGACCGGTCGTTTACGGATTATACCCGATAAACATTAGTATCAAAATTACTATATTAATACTGATGTGGACTATCATCCAGGAAACATTTAAAAACCACCCCGCCCAGGAAAAAGTCATCAGATTGCTTTTGGAGCGGGGATTCCAGATAAAACCCCCGGGAAGAGTAGTTTCAGGCGGTATAGAAATACCACATACCCAGATCGCAAATGAGATAGAAGTGGACAGGAGAGTGGTTGATGCCACATGTGAAACGATTTCAAAGAATGAGAAATTGATGCAGATATTCCGGAATGTTCGCACCATACCTTTCTTAAGGGATGTGGCGCCATTGCTCGGCCTTGGGGTAATAATTATTTCACCTGACAATGCTGCCCGCAAAGGTCTCCTGGGTGCAGTGGCAACAGCGGTGTCAGAGCACGGGATAACCATCAGGCAGGCCGTATCGGATGACCCTTATCTCACGGAAAATCCGCAGCTTACAATAATAACAGAAGGAAAAGCAAGCGGTGACCTTTTAAATTCACTTACAAGAATTAAAGGAGTAAAAAGTGTGACCGTTAGTTAACTCTATCTCAATCATCTTCAAACAGCAAGAATCCATAGAACAATTTTATTTCGATATCACTAAATCCTTCGAGATCATCCGTTTCTAATATAACGCTGTTGGGTGCTGTCAAAGTTCCATCTGTTCTTGAGGTCTCATGGAGAAGGATCGAATCTGCCGTAATTTTTCCAAGAATTATACTGTTTCGTCCCACCCTGACTTTTCCTTTCTTGGAATAAAGATTCCCGTGGATGGTGCAGCCCCTGCCAATGGTTATGTCCCCGGTAGTGCGGATACTTCCAAACAATGTGTCATGGTTTCCCATTAGCAATGACCTTGAACGGAAATTCCCGAGAAGGCGGCAATGGCTCCCCACGGTAGCCTGCGTATTTGCTCTTATGGTATCAAGGTCTATCTTTGACCTGTTCGGGATGGACATAAGGTTATTATCCGGCATTTCATCCGAGAAAAGCTCCTGGAGGGCTTTCTCTATTTCTTCTTCGCTGCCAAGCTGAAGCAGCGCCATCATATATAAGAAAATGAACATTACTACCGGCAGCGGTTTGCGCACAACAAGCCATCCTTTCACATCATAGCCACCAGTGATCTTTACATTATTCCCCACATCAAGATTCCCGGTCGCAAAGAGTTTTCCTGCAATTTTAACAAATTCACCGAGATATGCGTCAGATTTAGTCCTGACTTCACCCTGGATCTCAGACCACATATCGATGCGGACATCATTCTGGGAAATGACATTGCCATTTATCTTAACATGCTCGCCAGCGACGATCATGTCAGCTATCAGCCCATAGCCAAGCTCGGCATAATTACCTACAATCACATCTCCCCTGACTACTATGGAGTGCTCTTCCATTACGGTATGATCGGGAATTATAAGTCCTTTCAGTTCGGGTATAGCTTAAGCCTCCACTTCAGTATAGTTGCAGGGTATGATAAATATTAATATTGAATAGACCGATTTAACAACCATGTGTGAACTGAAGGTAATCCTGAAAGGAAAAACAATTATGGAAGATGTGGTGCGAATAACACAGGAAAAGGAAAATATCATACTCCAGAGCCTGCTTGGTGAAACCAGGACAGTTCCAGGCAGGATCCGGGATATAAACATGACAAAACAGGAAGCTATAATAGAAAGCTGAATAATTTTACAGGGAAGATCATGAAGGCAAAAGTCGCAATCAACGGTTACGGGACAATTGGAAAACGTGTAGCAGACGCAGTGGCTGCACAGGATGACATGGAAATCGCGGGCGTGGTTAAGACAAGACCAAGTTTTGAGGCGCGCATCGCGAAGGAAAAAGGCTTCGCCCTGTACGCATCCACAGAAGAAAATATTGCAGAATTCAAGAAATCAAAAATTGAAATTAGCGGAACTCTTGAAGATCTTCTGGAAAAAGCGGATATCGTTATTGATGCAACACCCGGAGATACAGGTGAGGAATATAAGAAACTCTATGAAAAACATGATGTAAAGGCCATCTGGCAGGGCGGTGAGGATCATGAACTTACCGGTTTTTCTTTTAACTCGGAAGCGAATTATTCCGGCGGGCTGGGACGCGATCTTGCGCGGGTCGTTTCCTGTAATACAACCGGGCTTGTAAGGATATTATATGCCCTTGATAATGCATTCGGTGTAAAGAAGGCAAGGGTAACTTTGATGCGAAGGGCTGCTGATCCGAATGACATAAAAACAGGACCAATAAATGCTCTTATCCCTGACCCCATCAAACTGCCCTCGCACCACGGCCCCGATGTCAACTCGATCCTTCCGGATATTGATATTACCACAATGGCCATCAAGACTTCCACCACACTTATGCATTTGCATGCGCTCAATATTGAACTGAAAAAGAAATGCAGTGACTCCGATGTTATTGGTGTTTTTGAAAAAAGACCCCGTATCAGACTCGTTTCCAGCAAGGACAGGATAAAATCAACTGCAGAAGCCATGGAATTTGCCAAAGACCTGGGAAGGCCAAGGGGGGACATGTGGGAGAATGTGGTATGGAAGGACTCAATTGCATTCAGCAAGGGCGAGTTGTATTTCTTCCAGGCGATCCACCAGGAATCTGATGTGGTCCCTGAGAATGTTGATGCTATCAGGTCGCTCCTTGAGATGGAAAAGGATGGGGCAAAGTCTATCAATAAGACGAATAAAGCTATTGGATTATTAAAATAATCCACATTAAATACATTGCAGGAGTTAATATAATCCATTTAAATGTAAAATAATTCGGAATTAAACCATGGATATCAGGAATGCAAAAATATACGGGAAAAGTGTGATCGGAAAGAATGTGATATTGGGTGATGGTGTCACCATCGGATATCCAGCGGCAAACATCTTGAAAGAAGCAGCATCTTCCGGATTGGAAATCAAAGATATGGATTTCAAAGGTGCAGTTATAGGTGATAATGCCGTGATACG
>Ga0172443_1072_pt1 | contig 21580 bp, 16 predicted proteins | sample MayberryNE_Catta_6_FD_114741 | JGI IMG/M metagenome (GOLD analysis project Ga0172443, IMG submission 114741) | reverse complement strand
CGATTATACATGCCATTTCATAGAAGTAACCTCGAACCATACGGGGTATGCCACTGTTGTTCAGCTTACCCTGCGCCTTTTGGTCTTCCAGGTATTGCAAGATAGCCTGCAGCAGCTCCTGTTGGTCTGCCGCTTCTATGGCTTTAGCCCATTGGGGATTGATTGCCAGCAAATCTTTGGCACGATTTTCAACGGTACAGCTTAGCATTTGTTGCCTGAGATTTACAAGCTCTTTCTCATTAACGCCAAGTAAAGCCAGTTCCAGAGCATAAGTACGGGTGTAGTCATAACGATTGCAATACGGGGGAGAGGTTACGATCGCATCATATGAATTACACGGTAATTTTGGCATTATATCCAGACACGAACCCTGAAATAGATGAATATTGCCCTGATTGTGTTTCTCCAAATGTCCATTACCAAGTTTCATGTCATACAAAATCTCTTCAATTTTAGCGCATATTGCTTTGTCAAAATTTAGGATTTCCCCTTTATCGAAGGATTTTCCTCCGGTCCTGCGCCCGGATCTATGATCCCATCGAAGATACTGGCCATCTTTGCGAGTAAAGCTGATGGATTCCATGATGCATAGCAGGGCAAAACGCAGGATAAGCCGGACCCGCTCGTTCTCGTTCTGCATAGTGCCCATATACCTCTCGATTGAATCAGATGTTTCTGCGGAGTATGCGCCGTCCGTAATTCGCAATTTTGGCAGGGGAAAACTTTCGTGTGATTCTTTCCAGGGACACGTTTTCATCCAGCGATTGATATCCACAAAATCATCGGCTGTAAATTCTCTTTCTAAACATAATCTGGCGGCAATGATCTGATGTCCTATGGGAAGAAGTTCGATGCCATCAACATCCATGCCCACAGCGCTTGCCGCAAACAGGGTGGTACCGCTTCCAGCGAACGGGTCCAATACTTTACCGGATTCAATCCCGTATCTGGAAAGCAGATACCCCACAAGGGGAGCAGAAAATGCTTCCTTGTATTTGTACCAGCGATAGGAAGCCATAGTCTTGTTTGCCTGGAAGCTGACAAGTTGCCGGGTCAGAGACCGCTGCACTATGAATTTATTATTGAAGTACTGGGAGAGTTTGAAATCGAGATTGTCAATTGCAGAGAGAGCCTTCTGTTGTTCAGGGATGACTATTTCTGGATTTTCGGTCCGATTTTCAGAGGAAACTATGGTCTTTGTATTGAAATCAAATAGTTTTGTTTCAACAGTTTTATTCTTTTTTTGAATTAAGCAGGATGCCATATATTATTTATTCCTCTCGTATGTTTTTTTATGATATACCCTTTCATTACCGATATCCTCTAAAGCTTTTGATATGACCAGCTTGAGGTTTGGTGTCAAAATAAAAGGCTAATTGTCTATTCAACAATTCTGAACCTCTCATTGCTGACTTCATATATTTCCCCTGTCCTCTTAAGTAGCTGGATAACGTCTTTGACAGCGTCTTTATCAATGCCAACAATTTCAGCTTTAAATATAATATCCTCTAAATGTACAGCCTCTTTGTCATGCTGACTTACCTGGATAATTTTCTTCAATGTTCCAATTATTTCACGCTTGCTCATACCCACCCGGATAATATCGACACTGACCCCCTCTGTTTTAGAGCTTGCTGACGCCTGCAGCGTAAAGTCTGTTGCTTCAGGACTATAGCCAGATGCGCTAACAGCTTTTGGCTCTATTTTATGATTATTACAATAACTAATGATCTCTTCTAAAAATAATTTGCCATATTTCATTATCTTTATATCACCAACACCACTAATCTTCTGTAAATCCGACGAATTTTGTGGAAAATGTGTTGCCATCGCCTTTAAACTCGAATCATGAAAGATGATATACGGTGGCATACCCTCTTCGTCAGCCAGTTTCGTCCTCAACATTCTTAGAATTTCAAATAAATCGTGGTCAAAGTTTTCATCGAAAATACGTGCTTCTTCCGCAGGTTTGGTCAAAAAAATCTTTTCCTTTCCAGATAAAATATCGAGGCTTTTCTGAGTCTGTCTTATGACAGGGTACATTTCACCTTCTGATTTCAGATATCCAAGTTGAATGAGTTCTTTGATAAAATTCTGCCACTGCTCTCTTGAATACTCTTTACCAGCGCCATAAATTGTTAAAGTATCGTGCCGGTTGTGAATTATTTTTTTACCCTTTGAGCCGCATAAAACATCAGCGATATATATCTTTCCAAAACTTTCCCCTACCTGTGAAACACAAGATATTATTTTTTGAGCGATTATGGTTCCGTCAATTTTGTTAATTTCGGAACAACTTTTATTTTTAATATCAAATTGTTCGACCTTATTTTCGATAAAATCAGATGGTATAGATAATAATATTTTGTCAGACTCGCCATTTTTATTTATCGGTTCAGAAATAATTTTGTGTTCACCACAATAATCAACAATCACTTTTAAGAATAGTTCCCCAAATTTTTTTAAATTTTTTTCATCCACTCCTTCAATGTTTCCAAGAGTCTGCAAATCTTTAGGGAAATGGGTTGCCATAGACTTCAAACTTATATTATAAAAGATGATAAATGGAGATACTCCTTCATTTTCTGCGAGTTTTTTTCTCAATCCTTTCAAAATTTCAAATAAATTGGGATCGAATTTTTCATTCTGCGCATTAATTGGGCATAAATCCGGTTTTAATTTCTTTATTTTATTGATAGCAATGTCTATAGCCTTCTTTATATAAGGAATTGGATCATCTTTGAACTTCATTAATTCGGGGATTGCTTTTTCATTACCAATATCCCCTAATGCTTTAATTGCATATTGACGAACTTGAGGTTTATCGTCATATAGCAGAAAGATTAACGCATCAATTGCACGCAGGTCTCCAATTTTTCCTAATGCAGATGCTGCCATTCGTCTCACATTTCCATCCGGATCTTTCGTGGCTTTACATAATATCTCGATAAATGCTGGATTTTTATATTCCCCCAATAAATATACGGCATGAGCGCGACGGCTGCTATTTATATTATTTGATAAAATCTCAACTTCTTCATCAGAATTCGTTTTTTGTGTGAAACTATTATTTTGATTATCACATAGTTCGACTTTATTTTCATATTCTTTTTCTCTATAATCTGGGAATGAGTGTATTCCAGACACCAAAAGCCAGTAAAATTCTTGCCAACGTCTTGAAAGTCCAACTCGGAGAAACAAATCAGACTGGTTAAATATCTCTTTTAGGTCTTGGTTGATCTGATCTGTTTTATTCCCCTGGAATCGTTGATTATCACAATGCTCTCTAAAGGCACAATCCGTAATTGGTAGATTATATAATTCCCCATTCCTATCAGAGAATGTTATCCGATATTCATAATTATCGCCTTGTTTTATCGAATAATTTACTGATATTACTTCTTTTACTCTTATTGTTCCTATGGATCTGCTTCCACCTGTTATTATTTTTCGATTTTCTTGAATTGATTCTCCGAATATCGCATTAACTGACTCGTCCAGTATCTCCTCTAAAAATCTTTTGCTTTCATTTTCAGCTAAGTTCCTTATCAACTTTGGTTTATAATCGATGTTTATTTCACAATCTTCCATATGTGGTGGTTCAGGCAATGGACGAATGAAATCGAATTCAATTTCAGCAAATGGTTTTATAATTTGTTTGTTTTCATTATCAAAAATATATTCTTCATTTATTCCAATATGTGGGATTACAGGTCTAATATGTCTCTTTTTGTCATCAAATCCAAATATGCATACCCTATCCCCTTTCATTCTGCTAAGATCTGTAATCACAACTCTTTTTATGCCTTTGATTTCTTCATTGGATTGCAGATTTATGGTAGGATTAATATCTTGTCCTATGGGTACTTCTTGTTCAGTATATGTATACCAAGTATCAACTGAGATTTTTGCTTCTTCAATCTCTTTATCTGAAATTACATGATTTTTAATCAAATTCTTAACTTTTTTACTATCAAATCCAAGAACAGATTCCCACAATCCTTTTGGAGCAAGAATTGATTTGATAACAGATTCATCCCAACTTATCCTCGGACGATTTACTCGATAAATAAGTATATTCTCAGATTCAAGTTCATTCGTTTTCTTGGAATCAAATACTGAATATAATACCTCTTTTAGCTCTGATTTCCTTTTTTCAAGCTGCTTGATCTTTTCATTTACATCATAATATTCTTTTATTGCGAGTTCAACTTCAGAATTCATAGATGTTCTATCTCAATATCATTCCAATGCTTTCTCAAATATTCTACTAATAGTCCTCTATGACAATGTTTTGAGGATGGTTCGGTACAAAGAAAACAGGTTCTTTTTTCAAAAAATGATCTGTCCAGTTTATCTTTAACCAATCTATTTTCGAGAAGTTCGTTATAGGCTTTAGCATAGTTTTCCCAGTTCTTTTCTTTAATATATATATCCCTGATTTCCTTTGTTGGGGCAAGAAAGTTGAAATGGTGGTAAGTAATACCGCATAATTCCTTTAAAAAAAATTCTAAATCATCTCTTTTTGTAAATCCAGCAAGTTGTGACGTATTATTTAATCTTATATCAACAAGCTGTTCAATATTATTTAATTTCAACAATTGAAAAAATTCTCTTGCGTTTTTTTTTGTAAAACCAATTGTATATATTTTCATATTAGTGTCATTTGAATTGTAATCTTATCGGGCTTTTCAATTTTTTCTTTGATACCGTCACTCCTTATATGATACACAATTACTCCACCTTTCAATAAGCTCTGAGCTATCAAGTTATGTCTGTGACACTTATAAGGATCTTCTTCACTGCACATTATCACTAATCTCTTCTTATGTGCTAATTCAATTAATGTCGAGATACCTTCTTTATACCACTTTTTTTTCTTTATTCTTTCGTAAATTACTTCCCCATTTTCATAACAATCTCTATCTTTTGGTCTTCCTCCTATAATATTCCCCACATAGTCATTTTTCATAAAAATATATTCAATTCCAGCTTTTTCAAGTTGTTTTTTCAGAAAATCGCTGTTAAATTGCGGCACATATTTGCTAAATGGCTCACTTCTGGCATCTATCAATATTTCTATGTCATTTAACATGCTAAGAAATCTTTCTAAAGCTATGTTGCTGTGGCCTACTGTATAAATTTCATCTTGACTATGTGGCTTATTTAATTCCATTGCATCATTCTTTTATTTTGGGACTTGTATCTTTTTGGCTTTTAAATTGCTACCTCATGTCTTTAACCAATTGTTCCATTGATTCAGCAATTTTGTGCAATCCTTTTCGTTCTACAAACTGCAAATCTTTAAGAGTGGATAAATCAAGGGGAAATGTATCCTCAAATTGTTTATTTCCAGAATTTGTGGAGCCTTTTTCGGTTTGAAAATACAGCATACCTCTTCATCTCCTGCTTATCTCCCAATTCCCTCCCCTAACAACTCGCATATCCCCAATCATGCGGTATCGACGACACTATTTTCTTAGCGATCCAGATCCTTTCTTCCCTGTGCATATCCTGCAGGTTTGCCGTATTGATATAATCTATTTCATCCTCAGATTTATCAACCATGGATGCGATCTGCCTTGCCATTTCGATCCTTTCTTCTTTTGAAGCCTTCTTTAACCATGATTGAAGGTTCATACCACAGGACTTTACGGCCTTATTTGAAAAAATAAAGGCTCCCTTCATCTCACACCCCCACCCCGTACCTCTTCCTGTCCTTAAGCTCCTGCTTCTTACCCTCATTCCATCCAGAAACAGCCTGGATATATCCCGTAACGCGGGAAAGATGCTCCACATTCTCGCTCTCGCAATTGGGACACTCATCCAGAAGCCCTGATGCCACATGGAAATCTTCCATGCACACCGTCATGTCCTTCGTGAAAGCAAAATAGCCCACCTGTGTGTTCTTTGCAATGTTCATCGCAAATTCCTTAAGGCCGTGCGGGTCTGGCGCTGCTTCACCAAGCCAGATATCAAGTATATTGCCTCCATCCACTATCGGGAAGAAAGTCTCCTCAAGCTTGATGCGCTGCGGGAGCGACACATCTGCGTTGGGCGGGATGTGCGTGCCATTCGTGTAATATATCGGGAGATCTCTTGTTTCCGAGATATGCTTTAATGCTTCCGGGACATTTCCTTTAATAATTGGCTCTGCGCATTTCCTGTATTCCTTATGCAGGATATCAGATACTGCAAACCTCTGTGCAGTAGTCTCGGCGGGCGTTCTTGCAAGTGCTATCTCCATGCCGTGTTTCTGGGAGAGTTCCTTTGCATAGAACTTCATTTCGAACATGGCGCGGATAGCAAGCCTTCGTGCCTCCTCGCTTTCATGTATCTGCTTCCCGGTATGGTGCTGAACCATCTCGTTTATCCCGACCACGCCTATCGTATAGACAAGCCCTTTTGTATCCACAGCGATCTGCCCGTGGGTCATGGTGAAAGGATCTTTGGGTCTCTGTGTCACGAAAGGCATCCTCCCGTTTTTGATCACGATATCCATCCATGTCTTCTTCACTTTGAAAAGCTCGATGCACATGTCCATCATGTTCTTCAATTCCCGGAAAAGCGCCTCATCATCCTTTTTGGATTTATAAGCTGCACGCGGACAGTTAAGCGAAACGACCTGCCACGCGCCCATCGAGAAATGCTTCCCTTCACGGAAATACAGCTTATCATCAAATTCTGAGTCCTTATCATGCGAAGATGAGAAATTATAAGCGCAGCACTGGTAGCAGCTAATACCTTTTCCTGCGCCCCTGTATTCAGGAAGCTGGTTATCAAAATAAGGCGTTCCAAAGCGCGCCGCAAGCTCAAATGCCTTGGTATAGAGTTCATGGTAGCTCAAAATCTCAGGATGCGCGCGGTTGAATTCTTCATCCTCGATCATGAAATCAGGTTCGATACTTATCTCAGGCTTGGGGAAATTGAATGGTTTGCCCCAGTAATCGCCTTTTAACATCACATTCATCATGGCTTCAAAGCCAAGTCGCACCTCGCGCTCGAACTCACCATACGTGCGCTTTGGCGCCTGCTCGCCATCCCATACTGCACCCTTATAAACAACAGGTTTATCACGCCATAGTGAAGGGACGCCGGGGGAGAGCTGGACTGAGGAGAAGACCAGTTGTCCTCCGCGTGCCACCATCATCTGGGTCATTTCATATACGAACATCTGGGTGAGCTGCTCTATCTCTTCGTAGCTCATGCCCTCAAAATAAGGAGCCATGAAAGTCAGGAAATTATAGAACCCCTGCCCACCCGCAAAATTTGTCTGGGCGCTGCCAAGGGCTTTCACTGCATGGAGTATCGCAACTTCTGCTTTCTTTGCAGGCCCTGCTACACTTGCCTTTGTGCCGCTGCCGTCCGGCATAAGGCCATAATAGAAGAAATACCTAAGGTCCCAATCCTGGCAGAAAGCGCGCGTTCCCAGGTATTCAAGGTCGTGGATATGGATATCGCCGTTTAAATGCGAGTCGGAGATCTTTGGAGGAAGCATGAGTAGATACTGTTCCTTGCTCATCTTGTCAGCCTTTTTCTTATGGCTTGTTTCAGCATTCTCCTGGAGGTTCGCGTTGTCCCGCGCCTCAAAACCCGTTCCCATATCGATGCGATAGGCATCATACACAGGCGTCCCCACTCTTGTTGAGATATTTCGCCAATCCGTATGTCCATGTTCAAGAAGTATAATATTAACAAGCTCGCGTACGAGAGGTCCCGACAGGAATTTCACATTCATGTCCTTGATCCTTTTCTCAGTTTCCTTGGCTATCACTTTTGCCTCTTCGAGGGTGATAGCAGGTGTCCCGTAGAACTGTTCGCTTAGTTTTGTCTCCTTAAGTAGTTGTTTAACAATAGTTTCCCGGTCCCAATCCATAAGGTGTCCGTCTGTTGTCCTTACTTTTGGAATAACTGAAATCAGGGAACCACCAAGTGTTTTCTGTATTGTCTGCACTTCTTTTGCTTTCTGTACAGTAATTACTCTTTGATCAACGGTCTCCTTTTTCTCATGAACAAGAGCCTCGTATAACTCCTCTTTATGCTCATCCATGAAATTTAACATCTGTACCTCTATATATTTACCCATCTTTTACACCTCATTTTGTTTGTTTATGCAGTTATATGCGGCAGCCGCCGATCATATGAACCTGTACCCTTTGGCCCAACGGTCAGCTATACCTACCTGACATCACTTAGTAGGGTTTCGATCTTATCCTGGTTGATCCTGCCCTGTGTGAATAATTCATTATATGTATGGAATTTATTACCAATTTGCAGCACCGGCGCAGCCATGGTAAATACACCGTTCATGCGCAGTTCTGTCAATGCAGCCGGGGTAGCCATATCTACCTCTGTGAATTGTACTTTTGCATTTTCCACGAATTGCTTCAGTACCCTGCAATTCGGACAGTTCCTTGTTGAATATATAATGATGCCCTGCACGCTTTTAATCTCCTTGTATACAGTGATTCTTTTCAAGACTTATAATGATTTTTCAAACTATATCTGGATACTAATCGAATACTTTGTTATCATATATGTTACTATTCTTATTATCATGCCTGATATGATTTATACCAAATCTGATATCTTGTTTATTATCTTATTTGTTATCATATATTCCGCCCAAGAAATGCACCATAAACCTATATATCCGAAAAAAGCTATTATTTTTATAGATAATCAGATAATCTGATTTGTATTGAATTGAAGAAAAAGAAAAACATTTCGGGAGAATGTTATGAATCCAGGCGCAGACCGCTATAAGTATATGTCTATTCGGCAATTACAGGACCTTTCGAATGAATTAAAGGAAGAAGCAAAACATGACCCTTCGCGTGATGCAGAATATCATGTTGTTTATAAAGCATTAGAAGATAAGATCAGGGAAAGGGATAAGAACAGGCCAAAGTGTATTCCTTCACGCTTTGAACATGGCATGGATGTAATGGAAGAATTTTAAGAAATATTAATTTCTTTGATTTATCTTCCTTCAAAATTCAACACTTCGTCCGCATCAACCACCATGGCTTCCCCGAGCTTGAAAACCTCGGTTCGCCGAACTCGTGCATGACCTTTCATTTCCAGCTGAAGACGCGCAAGCTGGAACTCAGATTCCTCATAAGCATCAGTAGTCTTCTGGATCAACCTGTGCATTGAAACCTGTTTTTCACGAATTCGCACAATAAGACCCATAGTGCCCCCTTTAATGTCTTCCTGGCTTCTTGATGTAATAAATATGACATCCCCGGCCTCAGTTTCCAATATTGAACGGAAATTATGGGGGCTTCTTATCTCGATGGTCTTTATTTTCTCATGTTCAAGTTCCTTGATCACATGATGCGATATTCCACTTAACACGATATGACGCATACAAATCACCCGTACATTGGGAATTCTTTCCTGGGCGGTGAAGCTGTTTCAGTAGTTTTGACCTGTTCGGCAAGCTTTGAGAGTTCAAGCTCTATCTGGTCAGCCTGGCTCAACAATTTTTCTTTTTCTATGGATAGGCCAAATATGCCATTAAGAACACTTATTACCTGGACTGCGGCTCTCGGATCAGGATTAGGTCCGGGTGTTTCCCCAAGCATGCTAACCGCCGAAATGCCCCTCAGGAAGCACTCTGTCATTATACTTCCTGAAATACCGGATATTGTCCCGACCTGGAATATTTCAGTCTTATCTTTTATTTTCTCAAGCCATTCTGCATTCGTCGCCCCTCCGAAAACGCGTCTTTCACCTGTTGTTGTAGCAATCCCGGCAATTGAAACTATGGTCTTTGCATTTATTTTTTGCATCCAGTCTATAAGTACTTTGCTGATATCATATGATGCAGTGGGATGAATTGGAATATCAGATATTATTACTACGATATCTTTTTCCGGCGCCTCATAAATTCGGACGGGCATATAGACGATCCCATTAAAAAGCACAGCAAGGGGAGGGAAGTATTTCGAATCGATAGAGCCCACATATTTCATACCAAGTTCTTCAATTATGTGCTGGCAAGCTATGTTCCCAACAAGACCGATTCCGGGAAAGCCCACAATAACTAATGGATTCTTTGATCTCATGGGTTCATTGATGATTTTCACATATTGTTCTGATGTTTCCAATGCCATATTCCACCTAATTACAAATTAGGGCAAGAGTAAATAAAAGCATCGATGCAGGATCACAGTACTTCCGATTCATCGTAGTTCCGAATGAAATATTTATTGCAAACTATATTTATCCTCGTATTGGATAAACCAATTCAGGTCTGATTTCATAAAAACAAACGTCAAATAGATGGAAATAATTTTAAGGACGAATTTTCACGGATCCGTATGCCATCTCACGATTCCACGATCGGTATGCTCTCACCGCATTCCGGACATTTCCCATCCTTTATCCTGACTTCACTCACCCTGAACCCCATTCGGTCAATCAGCAAGGAATTGCACTTCGGGCAGTAAGTGTTCTCATACCTGTGCCCTGCCACATTTCCCAGATATACGAACCTCATCCCAACTTTTTTTGCAATATCATAAGCCATCTCAAGAGTGCTCACTGGCGTTGGATCAAGGTCATCCATCTTATACATGGGATGGAATCTCGTAAAATGCATGGGCGTGTCAGTACCAAGATTTTCGTGCACCCAGCTAACGATCTGTGTGATCTCTTCGGCTGAATCGTTCTTCGAAGGAATTACAAGCGTTATAGTTTCAACATGCATTCCCAACTCTTTTGCAAGCTTTGTAGATTCAAGAACTGGCGCAAGTCTTGCACCACATATTTTCCTGTAGAAATCATCCGAGAAGGATTTGATATCAACACGATAAGCATCAAGATAAGGAGCAATGCGCTGCAGCGCTTCCGGAGTTATGAAGCCGTTGGTCACATATATTGTTTTTAACCCCGCAATTTTGGCAAGTACGGCGCTGTCATACGTATATTCGTGCCAGATGGCGGGTTCATTATATGTCCAGGAAATTGATTTTGAACCTGATGCCAGCGCTCGTTTGATAGCAGCCTCCGGGGTTATTTCCATCGTATATGACTCATCAAGCGTAGCCTGTGATATATTCCAGTTCTGGCAATGCTGGCACCTGAAATTACACCCTATCGAGCCAAGAGAATAAGAAAGCGTTCGGGGCATGAAATGATACAGGGGCTTTTTCTCGATAGGATCAACAGCTTCACTTGAAACTGTATTATATATCAGCGTGTAAATCTTTCCGTTCTTATTCTGCCTTGTCCTGCAAATCCCAAGTTTACCCTCGGCAATTGTGCATCGGTGGGAACAAACCTGACACTTTACCTTATTGTCAGGCAGCTTCTCGAATAAAACTCCTTCCTTTATCATAAACCCCCATTTTATTATTTTATTTCATATTACACATATAATCCGGGACTTGTCTCTATCTGTTTTGAGCGCTTCTTTCGCAATTCATCCTTCAGGTTTTCATAATAACTCATAATATCAGCCGTGACTGAAGGGCCAGTATCATCAACAGCAGAAAGGAAATGCTTCTGGCTCACTTTTTCAGCGTTGATGTTCTCACGCATAGCAAAGCGCCCCGCCTTCTTGCAGACTGCTGCGATATCCGCGCCAGTGAAATTTTCAGTTATCCTTACAAGCTCTCCTGTATTTACGTCACCGGCAAGCGCCATCTTCTTCATATGGACTTTAAATATCTCAGACCTTGTCTTATGGTCAGGAACAGGCACAAGGATCATTTCATCGAACCTTCCGGGTCGAAGAAGGGCAGGATCGATTATGTCAGGTCTGTTCGTCGCGCCTATTACAACAACACCCCTGAGTTCTTCAAGCCCATCAAGTTCTGAAAGTAATTGATTGACGATCCTCTCGGTAGCATGTGGCTCACCCTCAACCGAACCCCTCACCGGAGCAAGAGCATCAAGTTCATCAAGGAATATGATCACAGGCGCAACCTGCCGGGCTTTCTTGAAGATCTCAGCGATATGCTTTTCCGATTCGCCATACCATTTTGATAATATATCGCTCCCCTTCACGGTAATAAAATTTGCCTCACTTTCATTCGCTATGGCTTTTGCAAGAAGTGTCTTTCCAGTGCCTGGCGGCCCGTAGAGAAGAACCCCTTTTGGAGCTTCAACACCTATCCGCTTGAATGATTCACCGTACCGCAGAGGCCATTCCACAGCTTCAGACAGCAGCTCTTTCACATTCTCAAGCCCACCGATGTCATTCCAGGATACGTTGGGTACTTCAAATAATATTTCCCGAAGCGCTGAGGGCTGGACTTCTTTCATCACATCTTCAAAATCCGAGCCTTTGATAACCAGCTTATCAAGTGTCTCTTTAGGAATTTCTTTCTGCTCAAGGTCTATTTCAGGAAGAACCCTGCGAAGTGAAGTCATTGCTGCTTCACGGCATAAAGCTGCGATATCGGCGCCCACAAAACCATATGTCCGATCGGAAAGATCATCAAGTTTCACATCCTCCGCAAGCGGCATCCCCCGCGTATGTATCTGGAATATCTCAAACCTACCTTCACGATCGGGAGCACGCAGTTCTATTTCGCGGTCAAACCTGCCCGGGCGGCGAAGCGCCATATCAAGCGCTTCGGGCCGATTTGTCGCACCGATCACTATCACGTTCTTCCTGGATTTCAGCCCATCCATAAGAGAAAGAAGTTGTGCTACCACGCGGCGTTCAACTTCGCCAGTCACTTCGGCGCGCTTCGGGGCGATGCTGTCTATCTCATCGATAAATATTATAGCAGGGGCATTTTTCTCAGCCACATCAAAAGTCTCACGCAGTTTGTGTTCGCTTTCACCGTAATATTTGGACATGATCTCAGGTCCATTTATTGTGATAAAATATGCTTCACTCTCATTGGCAACAGCTTTTGCCAGCATGGTTTTCCCTGTTCCGGGAGGACCATGCAAAAGCACTCCTTTTGGCGCATCGATCCCAAGGCGACTGAATAGTTCCGGATGCTTAAGGGGCAGTTCTATTATTTCCCTGATCTTACTGAGCGCGGGTTTTATGCCTCCAAGGTCTTCGTACATTACTTCAGGTATTTCCTGGGGAAGCGCTACTGCTTCAGGCAGGAGTTCCACTTCGGTAACATCGGTGATCTTTACTATTCCCGAAGGTGAGGTCGTAACAACATGGAGTTTTATTTCCCCAAGACCAAATGAACCGCCGAAGAATTCCGGGAATACCTGCTCGAACATAACATCATTGCCATAAGCTTCTCTCGGTCGCCTCACGCTTGTGGTTGAAATGATATCTCCCTTTGAGACTGTCCTGTTATGGAATATCGCACGAAGGCTTTCACTGGGTGCGTAAATATGGATATTTTGCGTAACAGGGGCAAGCGTGACCTGTTTTGCTTCTTTCCAATTCGCTTTCGCCACTTCCACATATTCCCCCAGGCTTGTCCGGGCATTTGTGCGGATCAGCCCGTCCATTCTTATGACGTCAAGCCCTTCATCCTGCGGATATGCCCTTCCAACGATCGCGGATGTGGATCGTTCTTCACTTTTTAATTCAACAACATCAAATATATTGAGCCCTATGTCGTTTCGGAATTTCTCATCTATCCTGACAATGCCCTTACCTACATCCCGCTGGTCTGCTTCAGATACTTTCAACCTGATTGATTTTTCCATGTTGCCCCCTATATTACAGGTTTCCTTTCAGGAATTCTCTTGAAAAGTCACACAATTATAAATAGTTTTTACTGGAAGAAAAGCTTAACGGAATTTCACACACATAAATGGCAATCTTAATCCTTGCAATAATTCAGGATCATCACAGGGTAGATGGTGAGATCGAAGCAGCTTTATGCAGATATACTACACCTTCACCGATAGACTGCTCTGACTTCGATGAATATTCGTGCCATAGTAGGTGATAAATAGCATACTCTAATTATTATAATTCGATAGGCTACGGTTTTCAGGACACTTCAATTAGTCAGCCCAGTTTTTTCGATATTTTTTCCTTCAAAATACTGCTAACTTCCTCGCCGCTGACCTTGCCCCTGAAATCCTTCATTATGATTCCCATCAGCGGTCCAACTGAATTTATGCCTTTTGCCTTAATGAAATCCATCTTTTCTTCAATGAGCTTTTCAATGGCGGTTTCCAGCTCTCCTTTTTCCACGCCGCCTATGCCAAGTGATCCTAATGCTGATTCAACTGCAAGTTCAGGTTTTGATGCTATTGTTTTCAGGATATTTCCTATTGCCTCGTTAGGAATCTTTCCTTCGGATGAAAGTCTGAAAAGCTGCATCAGGTGATCTTCGGTTATCTTTTTGACCTCAATACCTTCTTTTTCAAGTTCATAGAGGATGGTCTCAAGCACCCTAACGACTGAATTCGGATTAGCCTGTGGTATCTGGCTCATTATTTTATCAAAAACCACGAAGTTTCCAGAGCGTGCGATCTGATTGGCGAGTTCTTCATTAAGATTGAATTGTTTCATGTACCTTGACTTTCGCTCGCCTATCAATTCAGGAAGACTGATACTTTGAATTCTCTCTTCTGTTATCACAACCGGCGGAACGTCAGTCTCAGGGTACATGCGCGCCGCCCCCGGAAGCGGTCTCATATAAGAAGAATTCCCGTCAGGCAGCGCGCGTCTTGTTTCTTCGGGAATGAATTTAAGCGCTTCACCAGCCCTGATCATTACGGCCTCCATCGCCCCCTGCGCTTTTTCCTTTGAATCTGCGACCATGACCACACAATCCATTTCTTTTGCGCCCACGGCATTCCTTAGCCCTTCCACTTCCTCTGTTGTAATACCATAATTGGGCAATTCATCAGTATGGAATATACCACCAACGCCTGATTTCTTGGCGCGGTCAGAAAACTCAGTCCCCAGGCGCCTTCCGGGCTGGATCTCTTTTCCAACGAATCCGGAAAATCCCGGCAGGTTCACGGCATAAACCACTCCGCCTTTTAGGGCTTTTAAGATCACTTTGGAGGTGGTATTGGCAAAAACAGATGTCACATCAATGATATTATCTGAAACTGAAGCCTTCAGGTTATTGAGTTCATTCTTTATATCTAAAAGGGTTACCTGTCTTGTAACTTCCCTATCTACAATGGTCTCAATAAGTGCTAGTTCCTGCACCCCTTTTATTTCAACCCTCGCACCCCCTGCTATTGAAATATTTACATCCTGCCTTATTGTCCCGATGCCACGCTTTACCTTCCCGGTTGAGCGCAAGAACATGCCTATTTGCTCCGCAACCTCTCTTGCATGTGCCGGGGATACAATATCAGGCGCAGTACCAATTTCCACAAGCGGGATACCCAGCCTGTCGAGGGAATAAATAACGGAATCGCCCTTATCCTCCACTTTCTGCGCTGCTTCCTCTTCAAGGCAAAGCACATCTATACCCACTCGTCCTGCACTGGAATCTATGAATCCCTGTGTAGCAACAAGCCCTGTCCTCTGGAAGCCGGAAGTGTTTGAACCATCGATAACGATTTTTCGCATGGTATAGAGTTCATCCACGATCTTCATGTTCATCATACGGGCAACCATTAATGAAATATCTACAGCCTCCTCGTTCAATTCGCGCGGAGGCTCCTCATCGTTCTCGACAAGGCATGTCGTATCATACGCTTTATAAATGAATTTCTTGATGAGCTTTATTTCTTCAAGAGCTGCTTTATCAACGACTCCCATCTCGCTTTGAGTGGGGCGCAGGTACCTGAAAAATTCAAAATTTGATTCTTTAGTGTCGCGAAGGAGGGTCGGGCAACCGCAGAAAAGTTTTTCTTTCGTGTCAAGCTGCTGGTGTATCTCAAGCCCTGATTTTAATCCAAGCGCCCTGTAATCGTGACTCATAAGGTTTCCTGATATAATGCCATCTATAAAAAAATTGTTATTCCCAAAGGCTTTATTTATAATCATAACTACCTGAATTACAAATGACCCTCGTGAAAAAGGCTAAGGAATGCGCGAACAGGATAAAGGAACATTCCTCGGCTCTTGTTGTTTCACATATAGATGCCGATGGGCTTACATCTGCTGCTATCATGGGAAAAGCCCTGGAACGCGCCGGTATCCAGTATAAGATTAATTTTGTTAAGCAACTTGATCAGCAAATTCTTAATGAAATAGCTAGCCAGGGCCATCAGCTTGTTATTTTCACCGATCTTGGCAGTGGAATGCTTGAATTGATAAAATCACTTAAGATCAATGCGGTTATCGCAGATCATCACCAGCCGCAGGGAAGTTATGAATTTCACCTGAATCCGCATCTTTTCGGAATAAATGGGGGATTAGAAGCAAGCGGCGCCGGGATGGCTTATTTCATAGCAAAAGAAATGGGTGATAATGGAGACCTTGCAGCGCTTGCAATCGTGGGAGCAGTCGGAGATCTGCAGCATTCAAAACACGGGCAACTCGTAGGTTTGAACAGGACAATACTTGAGGAAGGAGTGAAGAATAAAGTTCTTCTTTTTGAGAAAGATCTCATGCTTTTCGGAAGGCAGACGCGTCCGGTATTCAAATTACTTCAATATTCGACTGATATTTATTTTCCAGGATTGACAGGAAGCGAAGAAGCAAGCATAGAATTCCTGGGACGATTAGGCATACGACAGCAGGGTGAGAAGTGGAGACGATGGATAGACCTTGAGCCATCCGAAAAACAAAAGGTCGTATCAGCGCTCATCCAGTTCGGTCTTTCATCCGGGATTCCCGGTTTTAAAGTAGAAAGGCTTGTTGGGGAAGTATATACGTTATTATGCGAACGTGAGGGCACGGAGGTCAGGGATGCCTCAGAATTTTCCACTCTTCTTAATTCCACAGCCCGCTATGACCATGCTGATATCGGGCTTGCCGTTTGCATGGGAGACCGGGGCAAGAGCTATGATGAAGCCTGTGTTCTCCTTGCCGAACACCGAAAGAACTTAGTGGAAGGGTTGAATTTCGTGAAGGAAAAAGGTGTGACACAATTGAAGAACCTGCAATATTTCGATTCTGGCAATAAGATCAGGGAAACCATCGTGGGTATCGTGGCAGGAATGAGTGCTTCGTTCGTCAATAACAGGCAACTACCTATAATCGCTTTTGCGGATTCAAATGAAGGAGTGAAAGTTTCTTCACGGGGGAACCAGGATCTTTTGAGGAAAGGATTAAATCTCGGGGCAGCCATAAGCGAGGCGGCAAAAGCGGTAGGCGGGACAGGGGGAGGTCATGATATTGCAGCTGGTGCTTTTATACCGCGTGAAGCAATGGGTGAGTTCCTTAGGATACTTGATTTGAAGATCGGGATACAGATAAAATAAATTCATCAGTCCTCGTTTAAGTAATGAGGTAGATATTTGAAAGATTGTGTAGTCCCAAGATTCTTTTCGGAAGGATTTTATAGTTTCACGATTTACTCAAAATAATATGGTGGTCTTGCTCAAAAAGAGCCAAAACAAGTCATTATTAATCTGGGATAGGATGTGGAAAAATGCTGTCAAATAACGTTTGCAAAAGGGGGCATGCCCTCAGGATCGCAGTAGGAACATTGTTAATATTTTTGGCGCTTGTTGGTGGGGCGAGCGCATCAGACATAATATTGAATAATAAATCTGACATGGACACAAATTGCTTTTTTGAAAGTGTTACACATATTTATCACTGCAATGCTGATAACATCTATATAAATGGAAATGTCACTCTACAATCTGGTGAGAATGTTAGCATTACTGCAACAGATGAATTTGTTATTAATTCAGGAGCAAATCTATCATCGAATATTGGTGAAGGTCAGATAAGTGGTAATTTCATAATTAGTGCGAATAGAACAGAAATCAATGGATATTTAATATCTTCTGGAGGTGTTTGCAGCGGTAACAGGGCATATGATTGTTTGGAAGGGGGAGGAGGAAATATATCCATAGTTTCAGACATTGTGAATATAACAGGGCAAGTATCTTCGATAGGCAACGATGGCTTTTGCAATTATTACCCATGCACAATAAAAGGTGGAGATGCAGGAAAAGTCGATATCCAAGCCACGAATGCTCTTAATGTTACTGGAACTATTTCTGCTAACGGAGGTACTACTCAAGGATGTGATAATTACCCTGGTAATGGCGGAATTGTCAATTTATCAGCTAATTCAGTTAACATTTCGGGTGGGCTCTCTGCAAAGGGCGGTAATGCTACTGGAACCATAAGCTGGTGTGGTGGTTCTCAATCTGCTCCTGGCGGTGCAATAACAATAAATACGAACGATCTGATGCTGCGTGGAAAAGTTCAACTAAACTCCGGAAATGGTGCCAACATTGCGTCAGGTTATGGACGTGGAAGTCATGGGGGAACATTTGAGATTGATGCTAAAAATGCAAATGTATCTGATGCAATAATAAATGCATTTGGCGGAGATGGTTCCTCTCCCAGTAATTATTATTGGGACCCTACATTGGACTACGGAGGAGCAGGTGGCAATGTAACAATACGCTCTGATACTCTTTTCTTAGGGACAAATTCCATTAATGTTTTCGGCGGCGCAGCTTATGGCAGGAGAGAAGGGTCTATCAGATATCCCCCGGATGGATGGGAATATGGAGGAGATGGCGGGAAAATAGAGATTGTAACTTTAAGCAATTTGGCTCCTACTGGAACATATTATGCATACGGTGGCAAAGCATATACCAGGGCTGGAACTGCCGAAGATGGAAAGAATGGTACGATAATGATCAGTGCATCTAGCTTCGATAAGAGCACTGCAACTTATATTCCATATCCTATAGCACTTTCCAATTCAGGCGGCGGCACCTGGCAGTACAGCAAGGATTTGACTATTCTCAACCCCGGCGCCGCCCTGACCGATTACCAGATGCTTGTGAACCTAACTGGCGGCAGTTTCCCAATTGAAGCGAACACCAGCGGCGCAGATGTCAGGTTCATGGATGCGGGTGGCGCTGAGCTTGTGTACTGGATCGAATCATGGGATTATGCGAACGGGAGCGCGCAGGTATGGGTAAATGTTACGAACGTGCCTGCGGGCGCATCAAGCATGCGCATGTGGTACGGGAATCCGAGCGCGAGCAGTTCGAGCAATGAATCCAATGTCTTTTTGTTTGTTGATGAATTTGATGGCACAACCTTAAAACCTCAATGGACTCCTGAGATCAATGGTGATGCTTCTGTGACCATAGCAGATGGATTTGTAAGGATATATCAAGGCAGTTCGGATTTTAATAGAGCCTGGATGTATGGCAGTTCCTATAATTTACCTTCAAATAACATATTCTTCACCATAAGACAAAAGTTATCGAGTTCATTTACAGAAGATGTAGCGAGTTATTTAGAGAACTCATCAGATAAGCATTTTGATATCTATTCGAGAAGTGGTTATTGGGATACTCAATGGCATGGGTGTTTCGGTAATACTCGTTGTGATTTGGAAACAAATGTTGCGCTTTCTACCAACGTTGATACAAATTTTCATGTTTTTGATATAGCAATGGTAAATGGTGAAGCCGATTTTTATGTAGACAATGTTTATAAAAATTCTATTACAGCAACATTAAATGGAAATTTGCGACCTCGTTTTGTGGCTGAGTTTGGTTGGGCTAATGTAAATCCCGGACAATCAATGTTTATAGATTATGTTCGTGCTCGCAAATACGCCTCTCCTGAGCCCTTAGTTAGTTATATCAATTATAACCTCAATGGCCGCGTCTTCAACGCATCCTCCGGTCTCGGCATCCCCGGCGCGCTGGTCAAACTCGATACATATCCGCAGTATAATGCCACCACTAACAGCACCGGCGATTATACGATGACGGTTCCTTCAGGGACATTTATTGTAAGCGCAACTGCATATGATTATTCGACAAATACAACGACAGTTACGATAAATGGTGATACTGTAAATGATTTTGCATTATCTATTCTGCCCCCGATAAGGTTCATTAATGGAACAGTAATCGACAGCCTTAATAGAACAGGTATTGCAGGAGTAAAGGTATTCGCAAACGTCAGCCTTACTACAACAAATGCGTCGGGGTTCTATACATTCGCAGTTCCTTCAGGTTCATATAATATTACTGCAACATTTGAGCCAACGTATTATACGAATAGTTCGATAACGGTATCGACTATTGGAAAGGCTGTTGCGTGGCAGAATATTGAACTTCTCAAGAAGCCGACAGGAAATATAACTGGAAGTGTTACAAGCTAACGTTAACTAATTTTTTTTTGCGGTCAGTTTCCTATAAAGGATTGGTTTTTGTTAGAAAGATCCGTCGAATCCGTGGCATCCGTGTTCCCTTCGGTTTGATGAATACTATTTCTTCATTCTTTATTAAAATATTACTTTCACCCCGCCCTCATAAAGTTTATATCCTTACAAGATATAGTAGAGTTGCCTCTCAAAACAAAAATTAAACTGGAGGCTTGAGAAAAAATATGAGCGAAATAACAAAACAAATAGAAGCCCGATTCTTAGAACTGGGCGTAAAAGTAGAGACGAGTGAAATCGATGCAAAGCTTGACCAGTTGATCAATACGTTCAAGGTCCCGCCAGAAGAAGCTCGCCGGAATGTAATAAATTACTTTTTAAAGAAACATAACATCCCGAAGTCTGAATTTTTCACCCCGCGTGAAACCCCCCAAGTAAAAGCCTCCGATATCAAAGAGGATGGAAAATGGGTGACATTGCGCGGTAAAGTCGTGCAATTGTGGGAAAGCAATTCTGAATCCATCTCGCAGGTTGGTTTGTTCGGAGATGAATCCGGGACAATAAAATTCACCAAATGGACTAAATCGGGTTTACCAAACGTTGAAGAAGGAAAAAATTACCTGTTCAAGAATGTAACCACTTCCGAATACCAGGGACAATTCAGCATCAAACTCAACAAAACAAGCGAGATAATCCCGGTAGCAGAAAATATCGAAGTAGGCACAACACTGACCGAATTCTCAGGCGCGATCGTAGATGTCCAGAGCGGCTCAGGTCTTATAAAGCGATGCCCAGAATGCAACCGCGCACTTGTAAAAGGCGCATGTGGCGAGCACGGGAAGGTTGAAGGGGTCTATGACCTGCGAATAAAAGCTGTCCTTGATGATGGCGAAAAAGTGCAGGATATTTTGATGAACAGGGAAATTACCGAAGCGTTTACCGGTATCACCCTAGATAAAGCAAAGGAAATGGCAACAGAAGCGCTTGACCAGGGCGTTGTTCTTGATGTTATCAAAAGCAAGCTCGTGGGACGCTATTATGTCGTGTCTGGAAGAAAACTTGACAGGTTCATACTGGTTGATTCCATCAAACTGGATGTAAAACCGATCGAAGAAGACATAGCAAGGATACTTGCAGCAACGCCAGTTGCAGCGGAGGCGTAATCATGGCTGAAAATGGATCAGGATATGTTCGTGAAGTAGCGCATCGTGTATTCGCAGCAGAATTAAAGGAATCAAATCTCCAATCAAAGGAAGGACAGGATCAGTATTCACCGCAGTATCTCATCACCCCGACAGGAGCAAAATGCAACCGCGTTTTCATCGTGGGCACGCTCACAGAAAAAGAAGATGTCGGGACTGACTCTGAATTCTGGCGCGGGCGCATCGTTGACCCCACAGGCG
>Ga0172443_1071_pt1 | contig 21852 bp, 21 predicted proteins | sample MayberryNE_Catta_6_FD_114741 | JGI IMG/M metagenome (GOLD analysis project Ga0172443, IMG submission 114741) | reverse complement strand
GAAAGAGCCAAAGTGCATTCCAATTTATCTGCGCAAAGACGTATCGAATCGGAAGGACAGCCGAGATTTCGTGTATTTTTCTCTATTATTTCGGTCATATCCCCGAGAAGTTCATCCGGTGCAATTACTAAAGCAGCGTCGGATTTCCCTGATAAATCCTCAAGTGACTCTTTAAATCCGGTTGTTCTTACGGCCTTTCCCACTTCAAGCTGTATCCCGGAGGTAGGATATGATACTTCGTGACCGCAGGAAATAAAGCTTTTCACCAGTGTATTAAGCATTGCTTTTCCCTCAAGCATGAATTCCTCGATGCCAGCACCCACAGCATACTCTGCCAGAAGTATCTTCATGGAACAATGTAATGGATTGACTAATATTAAAACTGCGGTTTCTTCCTGAAATACCGCTCTTTCTCACTGAAGATGCATCCGCAATATTTTTGCATATAAAGTTCGAGAGTCTTTGATATATCACGGGATTCCTGGTATCCTTCCCTGAAATCCTCATAATAGAACTCTATCCCTGATTCACCTGCTATTTTTTTCCCCGCCTTGATAATTGCCTCATGTTTCTGGTATGGGGAAATGAGAAGCGTGGTCGTAAAAGCATCAAAATCAAGCTGTCCTGCAATTCCTGCAGTCTTATTAAGTCTCTCTTTATAGCAGAATTCGCATCGTTCTTCTGCGGCAAGTGCCTGGCTCAGGTAGTTTTCTATGTCGTAATCATTATCGTAAATTACTCGTGTTCCCTTTAATTCCACGTATTTTTCCAGGGATACCAGGCGATTTTTATATTCCTGGTAGGGATGGATATTAGGGTTATAGAAGAAAGCGGTTACATCATGCCCTTCCTCCAGCATTCTTTTGTGCGGGTATGTGAAACATGGGGCGCAGCAAACATGTGTGAGAATTTTCATGATCTGTTATTTGCAGCCTTTTTCATTCCATTCTTTTCCATGCTTAATTCCCCAGGAAGCCCACATCGCTCCGAGAATTGCGGTCGCTGCAAGTATAGCCACCAGAATAACGGCAATCTTCTGAAAGAGGCTGAATGACATAGCGAAAAATGCGACATAAATTATCGCAAAAATCAACAATCCAAATAAAACGATTATTGATACAACCACTCTTGAACTAAGTCCGGGCGGCATGTCTTGATTTTCATTCTGGTTCATATAAATTCACCTCACTACGTTCTGTTTATGCAATAGTGTCCCTTTCCCACTCCTGCAATAAAGAACATATCCCTGATACCATATAAAATTTACTTGGTGCCAATTTTAGCGACTCGGATTACTTTCAAACCAGAATTAAAAAAAATATAATCCAAAACAGGCAAAACTATATATTGGAGTTTGCCATTATCAGCGGTAATTAACTATTAAGTAGAAAATTATTCTTAACTTTTATAAAGTTGTGTTTATAGCTCTTAATTGTTTTAAATATAAATTAAAGAGGTTAGAAAGAAAGAGCAATTACGCTTTTTCATAAAAATTATGGAAAGTTTTAAAATTCTGGGAATATGTGAGCCTGTTTTGAGATCAATAAAGGATGAGAAGTTTGAAAGTCCCAGCGAAATCCAGGAAAAATCAATTCCTTTGATCATTGCAGGAAAAGATATTATTGCCGGGTCAGCAACAGGATCGGGAAAGACGCTTGCATTTGCGGCCGGTATATTGAAAAACGCCGAAAAAGGAAGAGGTATCCAGGCGCTGGTCCTGACTCCCACAAGAGAACTGGCTGAACAGGTCGCCCAGGCTTTGGCTAAATTTTCAAAGTATAAACCCCTGGAAATCATCGCGGTCTATGGCGGCGTGGGAATTAATCCCCAGATCAGGGGATTGAAGACTGCAGACGTTGTTGTAGGAACACCAGGCAGATTACTTGACCATATCGCAAGAAATACTCTTAGATTGGGCAAAGTAAAAACACTTGTTCTTGATGAAGCAGACCGGATGTTCGATATGGGATTCAAGGATGATGTGGAACGAATTATTAGAAAGTGCCCTGAGGAAAGGCAGACACTTTTATTCTCCGCAACCATCACAAAAGAAGTTGTCCTGCTTTCAAAACGTTATATGCAAAAACCGCTTCAGGTTTCTGTGGATTCTTTTGTTGATCCCAAAAAACTTGTACAGACATATTATGATGTTGCAGATGAGCAAAAATTCTCTTTGCTGCTTCATCTATTAAAAAATGAGAATTCAGATCTTGTTATGGTTTTCTGCAATACGAAGAGGAATACCGACAAAGTTACAAAAAACCTGGTTTTTTCAGGTATAGATGCTCTTGCTATCCATGGTGGCTTAACCCAATACAAGAGAAATGATGTAATGCAGCGATTCCATACCGGGAAATTCTGTGTCCTTGTTTGCACAGATGTGGCTGCAAGGGGGCTTGATATCCGCGGTGTTTCTCACGTTTACAATTACGATATTCCAAGGGAGAGCAAGCAGTATATCCACAGGGTCGGAAGGACTGCAAGAGCGGGAGCAGAGGGAAAAGCCATAAACATCCTTTCAAGAGCTGACTATGACAATTTTGGAAGAGTATTGAAAGAAAATGATGTGGAGATAACGGAAGAGATATTGCCTGCTTTTGAGAAGGCTGCAATAAGAAGGCCTGAAAGAAGGCCAACCAGGCCCATTATTAGAAAAACGCAGCCACATAACAGGAACATGCGGCGGTAGGGAATTTCTTTCCAATCTATTTTCCAGTCCAACCTATTTTTTTTGGAGTTGTAGCTTTTTAAACCTCTGATATTAAGCCATATATAAAAAAAATATCGGTTTGATGTTAAAAAACGAAATAAAACAATCATATGTCTATTTTAACTCAAAAAACTCAATAAATTGTCGATATATTTAAATTATCAAATGATATTTGGATGATTTATGGGTCGCTTAATTAAAGGAAAAAAATCTATTGTGATGGATGGAAAAATGCTCATAATGATAGTAATTATATATATCTAAATGTATAATTAAAGACATATTTATATACCTTCAATGTATTGTATATGAGAGATAATAAAAAAGAAGTGGTAGTAAATGATTATTACCAGAAAATCGAAGGACCATAATTTAAAATATAGGACGAATATATTTCTGTTTAGCTTTTGCCATATGAAGGTATAATAGATGACAATAACAGCGATTCTGCCGGCTTATAACAAGGAAGTACACATCGGTACTCTAGTACTTCAAACCAAGAAACATGTGGATAATGTTATAGTAGTAGATGATGGCAGCTCTGACCGGACGGGAGAAATGGCAAAACTTGCCGGTGCAAAAGTAATCCGCCATACCAGGAAAATGGGAAAAGGTGCGGCGCTTAAGTCTGGTTTTGAATATGTTGGACGAAATGGAGCGAAAGTCATTGTAACTATGGATTTTGACGGTGAGCATAACCCCGATTATATCCCGATCCTTATAAATCCCATACTCAAAGGAGAAGCAGATGTTGTAAACGGTAGTTGGCATATGAAAGATAGTGGAAAAAAATCACATTATTACCAGTTCAAAGAGAAATACATTCTTGATAATGTTTTTACTTCGAATCAAAAATTACCCATAACCGACACACAAAATGGAATTCAGGCATTTGCCAGACATACGCTGACAGCATTCAAATTCAAATCGAACGGGAACACTACAGGAAACGATATGCTAAATGATGCTGCTAATGCCGGATTGAGGGTGAAAGAGATAGAGATAGGAGTGAAACAAAGTGTTGACTGCACAACACAAAATCATGAAAAACATGTTCTTAAGACCACGGTAAGGATGCTTGAAGATATAGAACTGTGCAGGCCGCTGTATTATTTGACAATCCCTGGAATGGTATGCACCATTATTGGCATGGGGCTGGGATTGAATATTCTAAAAGATTTTTTTATAGGAGAGACTTTGAGATTTTGGCCTATGCTTTTTATGATAGTTTTGACACTATTGGGGGTTTTCATGGCTTTCACAGGCATCATATTGCATTCGGTGTCAAGGCTGATCAATGAGAACAATAAGACAAGAAATGCAAAAAGCAACGGAATTCCATAAAAAGGTTTTTGAAATGAATTATCTTTTAATTGTATTTGTGGGGGTAATAGGAGTTTTCTATTATAATACAATTGGATGGATGGTAGAGTCGTGGATATATAATGAATATTATTCCCATGGATTTATAGTACCTATCGTGTCAGGATATATGATATGGAATATGAGACATGTTCTTGCATCTGTGGAAAAGAAACCATCGCAGGGAGGTCTGGGACTTTTTATATCAGGAATAGTTCTTCAGGTAATCAGTGGAGTATGGACCATAAGATTCCTGTCGGGTATATCTTTTATATTGACCCTCGCAGGTGTAATAATATATGTGTTTGGATGGGATTTCATGAAAAGAATCAAATTCCCATTCCTTTTCCTGCTATTTATGATACCATTTCCTCTTGTGGATATCATAGCATCTCCTGTCCAAACTTTTTCAGCATTTGCTTCTACAAACATGGCAAATCTTATTGGAATGCCGGCCCGGTTAGACGGGTTGGTCATAACTATTCCTGAAGGGTCATTTGAGGTGGGGATTGCCTGCAGTGGTATTAATTCACTTATATCATTGCTAACGATCGGAACCCTGTTTGCCTTTATCCTGGAAGGTAGCAGATCAATGAAGTTAACGATACTGGCATTCATAATACCACTTGCCATGGCAGGGAATATTCTCAGGATCACCTCGGTATTGGCAGTTGCAACCGAATATGGACAAACTGCTGCAATAAATTATTTCCATGATTTCTCAAGTCTTCTTTTTTTCAGCATTTCCTTGATAGCTTTATTTCTGGTAGGGAGGTGTTTCGGACGGCTGCAGTTCAAAAAAATCTTTTAATAATGATAGGCATACTCCTCCTTTCATATGTTTCCGTATTGCTGCTATCCCAGGAGGATATTTCGGATTATACTGTTGCAGACACCGAATACTGGCGTGAGAGCGGGAATCGCTTGATGCTGAAATCAATATATGACTATAACAATAAGGAAGAAGTGGAAGCATTTCCAAAAACTATCGGAGAATGGAAAGGTTCTGATTATAGATATCCTGATGGGGTATATAAACTCTTAAAAGCGGAGGTGCTTCTGAGCAGGACATACACAAATAATGAAGAGAATTTGGTCTGGATGGATATAATCAATAGTAAGGTTGGAGAAAGTTTCCATAAGCAAAGAATCTGTGTAGAAGGGGCAGGCTGGAAAATAAATAATGAGAGCATAGCTGAGTTCAGAATAGGAGATTCCACAAATCTTTTTGCAAAATTGCGCGCCAATAGACTTGATTACAGCAAAAAAGATCAAAAACAGATAATGGTCTACTGGTTCATGTTCAAAAAATTAGGGGCAAAAGATTCGGTTTCCATGATTCGTGTAACTTCTCCTGTTATCACAAATGAAACAGATACATATAATTTGATCACAGGTTTTGTGGAAGATAATTTATTCAGAACTATGTATGATCAGGTAGGCCAGGAGAACATTACAGTAGCAGAGAATATTATGAATACTTATGGGAATTCAGGCAAAGTGGCAATAGCAATGGGAATACTTATACCCATTGGCATCATTTTTGCGGGTATTAGACTAAAACCATGACCATATATTTATGAGTATAATATCTGCCATATCAAATGTACAAACTTCATTTCCTGTAGAGACTATCAATCAAGGCGGTGTAGTGGCTACTCTGTCGCTAATTGTTTCCCTTTCCATAGCACTCCTGATATCGGACTCAAAGTATTGGAACAGCTGGGCTTCAAGTACTCTTAACACCTGTTCCATTGCTCTTCTTATTACGATTGCAGTTATCCTGATAGTAAAGATCATCTTGATACTATAGGTAGAATACCAAATAAAAATACATTTGCAGTCCCATGAATTATCAGGATGAATGGAAAATTCCTTGTTTTCTGGAATATAAAACCCAGAACGGCCCCGAAAAACGTGGCGAATAGTATCTCATCCATAAGGCCATATCCGGAATGCATTATCCCGAAAAGCGCAGCGCTGAGCAAAAGTCCCGTATTGGCACCAAAGACGGATTGAAGCCTGGTCTGCAATAATGACCTGAAAATGAGCTCTTCTATAGGCGCAACAAAAATGAACATCACAATAGAGATCAGGAGAATATTATGAATTTTCAAATTTGTTATTAGAGGAACCGGATCAAGTATTTTAAACTCAAGCATCGCCATTGCTGCAGCGATCAATAGAGCCAATGGTAGGTACAAATACCATCGATTGAAATCAATACCGATATCTTTTGAAGTGATATTCTGCTGCTTTGTTACATAATAAATAGAGATGAACATAACTCCGTACACGAGAGGATACCAGAGCAATTTGGTGGTAAAGAATTGGGGCATAGCAAGATTCAATATCCGCATCTGGAGTAACAATAACATGGTTTGCATCAGGTTTTTCTTCTCTGTGGATAAGTCGCTAAATATCAGGCCAAGCGTGATTGCCTGAAGGTTGATTACATGCAATACAAGACCCATATATACATGGCCCGATAACATCATAACTTCCCCTGCAGCTATTCCCAGTATCGGAAGATAGATTTCTTTTTTCATTGGCTAACATTCACCCACATGTGCAGATCACGATAAGGCGACACAAGATCATCATCTTTGAAAAGCCAGAATTCAAGTTCCATTTCACTGCCTTCTTTGTCAGGCACAAAAGAGATGTAATTTTCCCATGTTGTATTGTGGTCCAGGTAGAAAGTAGTCTCGTTTAAAATTTCTGTATCAAGTGCCACTTTAACCGTGTAGTTCACCCGGGTATATTCATGATTTACCACACCTACAAGAACATCAACATTAGAACCATATTTTAAATCTGTTGGGTAATTGTCAGCTTTCCCTTTCGGACCCAGGATATAAAATTCCGTGAATTTTTCACCTATTTTTGGCGTGGTTATTACAAAAATCATCATTCCCATCGCCATAACTATCGACAGAATAAGTATCCATGCCAGGACCTTGTCTGATTTGCCTTTGGACGCATTGAATTCTTCCATAATTATTTTATGGATCAAATCGAATGGTATAGAGAACCTCTCATCTTCAGGGACTCTTGCCTGCCTGAATGCCGCGATAAAAATAAATATTATTGTAAAAAGGCAAAGTACCAGTAATATCGTTAAAAGTCTCGTATTGAAAGTGAAATTCAATAATAAACCAAGAAGAGGCACTGAAGCTATACTCAGGCTGAAACTCAATGCGAGACGTTCTATTCCTTCAAGTTCATTTTTATTTGGCAACAATACTGCCATCAGGACGTAGCCTGGTATGAAGAGGAGTATCGGTATGCCCAAAACGATCCTGATAAAAGTCTCACTTAAATAAGGATTTATTACAAAGATAAGAGTGAGAATTGCCCATATGAGCATGACTAATAAATCTAAAGGAAATTTATATTTTTTTTTCATTCAAGTGTACCGTTAAAGTCTTAGGTTAAACTGATATGCAAATATATATATTTATTTTTTAGGAGGGGACTATGTATAACATTAGATTTTTCTACTGTTCCTGATACTCTTGCATGAATCTGCCCGATATAATTAATATGATAATCATCATCATTATATTTATTTATGTGTTTGAGTAAATATATATATACTAACGCGTATTGTAGAACGAATGTTATTAAAGGTTATTTATGATCTCGAATCCAAACGATTATGAATCCGGAGTTCATAGAAAATTTTTTAAATTGGCATAAGGTGGCGCTAAATGATATCCATAGTAGTTCCTTTTTATAATGAGGAAGAAAATATAGAGATTCTGTATTCTGAATTGAGCGATACATTGAAAAAGATGGACCGGAAATATATTATCATTTTCATAGATGATGGTTCCACGGATAACACCTTTAAGAACATGCTGAAGGTTCGTGAGAAGGATAATAAGGTCAAAATAATAAAGTTCAGGAAGAACTTCGGACAAACCGCAGCCCTCAAGGCCGGATTTGACCTGGCCCAGGGGAAAATTGTTATCAGCATGGATGGCGACCTGCAGAACGACCCGGCGGACATTCCAAAGTTGATCGAAAAGATCGAGAAGGAAGATTATGATGTAGTTTGTGGATGGCGCGCTGATAGAAAAGACACTATCTCCAAGAAATTTACATCCAAATTCGCAAATTTACTGAGGAAAATGACCACCGGTGAGGTGATACATGATTCAGGATGCACGTTTCGGGCATACAAGATCGGGTGCGTAAAAGGTCTGGATCTGTATGGGGAAATCCACAGGTACATCCCCGCAATGCTGCTGTGGAGGGGCTACAAGATCGGAGAGGAAAAAGTCAAACACCACCCCAGGAAATACGGTAAAACCAAATATGGTTTGCTAAGAATTGGGAAGGGTTTCCTTGACCTGATAGTCATAAGCTTCTGGCAGAAATACTCCGTCAGACCCATCCATGTTTTTGGGGGATTGGGGCTGCTACTGGGCATTTCAGGAACATTTATAGGAGGATATTTGGGGTTTGAGAGGCTGTTCTTAGAGAAGAGTCTTTCTGACAGGCCTCTGTTTTTATTGGCTGTTTTGATGGTGATCATTGGCGTACAATTTATAGTATCAGGAATTCTTGCCGATATCATGCTCAAGGTTTATTATGGGCAGAATGAGAGAAAGAACTATTTGACTGAAAAGGTTATCGAATGAGAATACTGATGCTGAATAATGAGTATCCTCCACTGGGAGGAGGTGGGAGCAATGCCTGTAAATATATATTGAAAGAATTTGCAGATAAGGATCTTGATGTAGATGTTGTAACTTCTTCTTCTTCTAACACGTTTGAAATGGAAAAAATTGGGGATACGGTCAACATTTATAAACTGCCTATTAATAAAAAAGATATTCATTACTGGACTCAAAGAGAGATAATTACCTATAGCTGGAAAGCGAATAAATTTATTAAGAAATTGATGGACGAAAAAGAGTATGATGTTTGCCATGCCTTCTTCGGCATCCCCTGCGGAGCAATTGCCTATTTGTTGAGGAAAAATATCCCATATATTGTTTCCTTGAGAGGCTCCGATGTGCCGGGATTTAATGACAGGTTCGGCTTCCAATACGTCTTTTTAAAACCCATCATAAAATCCATCTGGAAAAGAGCAGGGGCTGTAGTTGCAAACAGTAAAGGATTGAAAGAGCTTGCTTTATTAACCTCACCATATCAAGAAATAAGTGTTATTTATAATGGAATTGATGTTTCGGAATTTAAACCGGATCCTAATAGAACAGAAGATGGAAATGAGCTGAGGATCGTATGCGTCTCCAGGTTGATTGAAAGAAAAGGAATCAATTATTTGATCGAAGCTATTGGAAAATTAAAAGATAAAAATATCAAATTGGTTCTGGTAGGAGAAGGAAACCAGGAAGAAGAGTTGAAGAAATTGGCGCGAGATCTTGGGATTTCCAATATGGTGGATTTTAAGGGTTATATTTCCCATGATAAAATAGCCAATATTTATAAAAAAAGTGATATTTTTGTTCTGCCGTCACTGAATGAAGGTATGAGCAATGCTTTACTGGAAAGTATGGCATCAGGTCTTACTGTTATTGTTACTAATACTGGAGGGACAGTGGAGCTTGTGGATGGAAATGGTATTATTGTGCCGATGGGTGATTCTGATGCGATCGTAGAGGCAATTCGCAGGCTTATGGATTATCCGGAGGAAAGAAAACGGATGAATATGAAGAGCCGGAAAATTGCGGAATTGATGGATTGGAAAGCTGTCGGAGAATCCTATTTTAGGTTGTATGAAGAAGTGATAATCAAATGAAAGTCCTGCATATTATTGATCATCTGGGTATGGGAGGTGCCCAGACAATAATAAAAGGAATATTCGAAAAGGAGACAAACAACGAAAACATTTTTTGTTATTCCCTCAGGAATAATAAGATCCGGGTTGAAGTGGATCACCCTAATGTTTATTCGTATGCAGGTTTTTCTAAGTTCAACCTTGCATCCTTTTTTGAATTGCGAAGTCTCATCAATGAGCAAAATATTGATGTTCTGCACTGTCATTTGCAGAAGTCCATGTTTTTTGGATACTTATTAAAATTATTCTTTTTTAAAAATATAATACTCGTTTTTCATGAGCATGGGAGTATTTTCGAGAATCAGTGGTGGTACAGGCAGTTTATCAATAGGACAAGGGACAAGGTCGATCTGTATATAGCCATATCAAGAGCAACAGAGAAACAGCTTATCAAAAATGCAGGGATTGAGAAAGATGAAATAAAAATTTTGTTAAATTTTGTGGATCTGGATTATTTCAGTTCACGAAAAACAAACAGGCTGGAAGAACGAAGAAAACTTGGCCTGGATGATGAGGATTTCATTCTTGGTTTTGCAGGGAGACATGTGGAAAGAAAGGGATGCCATGATTTAATTCTTGCCCTTGGGGAACTGAAACACTTTAAAAATATAAAGCTGCTCATTACCGGAGACGGACCTAAAAAAGAGGAGAACATAAAATTGGCAAATAAATTGGGATTAGAACGAAATATTTTCTTTCTCGGATATGTCCCGGATATCAGATGGTTGTATTCGATCATTGATTGCTTTGTGATCCCATCCCACTGGGAGCCTTTTGGCATTGTTGCATTGGAAGCCCATGCTACAGGCATCCCGGTCATCTCTTCGAATGTAGAGGGATTAAATGAAGTTGTTCTAGACGCTAAAACCGGTTTTTTGTTTGAACCGAAAAATCAAAAAGACCTGGCAACAAAAATAGAATTACTATATAATAATAAAGATTTGAGAAGGGAAATAATTGAAAATGGTTTGAAGTCTGCTGGAAATTATTCTTTGGAAAGATATTTAATGACATTGGAATCAATATATTGTAGCTTGAAGGAACAGGTGCACAAATAGAAATGATGGAGTTATTAAATAAAATAAAAAATGAATTATATCTCAAGGAACTTTTTATTAAGCATGAAATTTCTTCGAAGGACAAAGATGTCGATATTTTAATTTCAAAATCTGAGTTCGCTGGCATAAATTTTCCTTCAAATTATAAACTGATAAATACTTCAACTTATAACAACCATTTTATATATATTCGTTTTGATGCGATCAATCAAAGCTTTATAAAAATTGATTTTATTATCGATGGATTGGATTATTGCAATGTTGTGAGTTTATCACTTTCGAAACTCAGGAAATCATCCAGAATGATTACCCATGGCATTTTTGTTCTTGGAGATGAATATATATATATAGATAGATATTTGGGATATCTATTTTTTCCCTGGAAGAGCAAAAGAACATTTTCTTATATGGAAAATAATGTTCAACCAACCATGTTTCTGTTAAGTGAACTCAGGCATTTTAACATCAAACAGGAAGAGATCAACGACACTGAGAAAATAAGATCCAAACTTATTAGAAAAAAATTATATAATTATACAATTTATCATATCAAAAAAAAGATCTTCAAGTTGAGGCAATTAAATAAGAAATTAATTGTTGTTATTATGGGTATAGACGGTGCAGGGAAAACCACTTTGATCAGGGAGCTGGAAAAAGAATTGTCTGGAGTATTCAATGTAAGGACCACATATATGGGATGGCATGATTTCTATTTGTGGCCGATAAGGATTTACAGGCATTTCAAATATAGGCATATAGATAAGGATGCAAAAAAACCAATTACGGATTCCGTTAAGAAGATCGCTTTATTTGAGAATATTATTATATTTATTGAACTTTATAGTCGGTATTTAAAAAGCATATTGAATAGGAATACAGAAATTGTCTTATTTGACAGGTATTTTTATGATTCTATTGTCCGTTCAAAAAATCATTTATTGGAGACTCTGTTGATTTCTCTTGCACCAAAACCGGATTTATTTATCCTGCTTGATGCACCAAACGATGTGCTTTATGAACGTAAGAAAGAAATAAGTATGGGTAAAATAAAGTTATTGAAAGAGTTGATTTATTCCAAAAACTATCTGAAACCTATAATCATTGACACACACGAAAATGATATTTTCACCTGCATAAAGCTTACGAATACATATATTTACCAAAGTTTCACTAAAAAAACTTCTCTGAAAAAGGGATCTCATACCTTTTTGGTCATAAAGAAAAATAAATACATAGTAAGAAACGACGCGGAAGCATTTTCCCTTTTTTATTCATATTTTTTATTCAGGCCGCGATTCAAAATAAACTCGATCAAAAAAGTCTTTTTTGTTATGGATCGGTTTTTCCTGAAAATTTTGAAACTGTGTTTCAGTCTAAGAATAACCTATCTTCTCCCTTCGAAGAAACGCCTGGATGAGAATTTTTTAATAAAGAGAACCGGCGGTGGAAGCTGGCCATGCACTATAGAGTTATATAAAGACAATGATCAGTATCATATAATTAAGACTTTTTCTGACAAAGATTCATTTGAAAAGGAGCGATCTTTTTTGCAAAAATATTATTTTAATGAATCTTCTATTAAATTTCCGGAGTATGATATCATAGGAAATAATCAAATACGATATGAATTCATGTCCGCACCAAACCTGGCGACAGAAATAAGATCAGGAGCTCTTGATTTTTCAGAAATAATCGATCTATATAATAAATTTTGCACCTCTTTGGATTTCTTATACAAAACTCAAATAGTTTTGATCCATGGAGATTTAACTCCTGATAACATATATTATTATAATAACAGTACATATATAATAGACTACGCTGATTCACATGTTTTCGACAAAGATTATGACAAATTTATCTTATTGAAAAGATTGATTAGTGATTACTTTGGAATTGAAAACAAGGAATTGATCGAAAAATTTGCTATGTTCGACATATCAAAAATAAGATCATTTGAGATGCATTACCAACATTTATTAGCAATTAAACATCCCTTTACATAAAATGAGTCTTTTTAATCTTTTGAAAAATAAATTAATTAAAGAAACCCTTTGGGGTTTTGCAACAAAAGGAATATCATTTATTTTATTTATGGCACTCAATATATTCCTGGCAAGAATACTCGGGGTTGAGGAATTTGGCTTATGGTCTTTCTTGTTCGCAATTATTTCCGGTATTTTTTTAATTTCAATGTTTGGGATTAATGCTTCCGGAAAATTTATCGCACAGCATAACAACACAGATGAATTAAAAAATGTAATTAGAAATAGTTTCAAACTAAGACTTGTGATAAGTACTTTTTTTGCGCTTTTGATCTTTTTTGGTTCCGGAACAATAAGCGTTTTAGTTAACCATCCTGAATTTGAAATTCTTTTGAAATATTCTGCTCCTCTGATTTTTTCGATGGGATTTTTAGAATATTTGAAAACTGTTTTTGGGGGGCTGCATAGAATAAAATATAATTTTATTGTCAATGTTTTGGAATTTGGATTTAAATTCACTTTTGTTATTTTTTTGTTTCAATTTTCAAAAGATCTGATCAATATAGTCAATGCCTTTAGTTTGGCTTCATTCTTGACCATTCTAATTGGTTTATCGCTGTTGTATTTTAAGTTTTATAAAAAGATTGATCGTTCAACAAATATTTCATCCGTGTCAGAGATTGTTAAATATGCTATTCCTTTATTCTTCACAAGTATTGGATCTGTTATAGCAACAGAAATAGATACGGTAATGCTTGGCCTATATTCTTCAAATTATGAAGTAGGGATTTACGCAATTGGAAAAAATATCGTTAATACGGTACCTCAAATAAGCCTGGCAATTGCTATGGGTACAATGCCTGTTTTTGCTAAAATAAATAACAAGAATAAGGAAGAATTAAAACAGTTATTTTATAAAATACTGAGAATCAATACCTGGCTTATGGCAGGCATAACGATAGGTATTATATTTTTCTCCGGATTCTTGATACCGTTAATATATGGTAACAAATACGCTGGAGCAGTTTTTCCATTACAAATTTTAACGATATTTCTTGTGAGCCGTTCTTTCCTGATATTTTTAAATCAGTTCCTTGATTATCAAGGATTAGCCAGGAAACGATTATTTAACTCGATCATTTCGATGGTCTTGAACATTGTGTTAAACTTGCTATTCATTCCGAAATATGGAGCCGTGGGAGCTTCAATTGCAACTTCTATTGCATATGCACCCTATGTTATTTTAAATTGGCTTGAAGTGAAAAAAGTTCTGAACACGAAATAGATGTTCTTAATAAGATATGTTAAAAAAGCACGGACGAAAATCATTCCAGAGCATTCTGCAATGAAACGACTTTCGTTTTCAGATTATTTTACCGTTGTTGCCTTTCCTGTTGCGTGACAATCCGAACAGAATTTCGGTTGATGACAATCGCTGCATACTTTGCCTATTAAGACCTGTGACTTATGAGTATTTATCCAATCACTTGGATGATCGCTCTTATGACAGGTGCCACATAGATTTTCCTTAATTTGAGGCGCATGTTTTACGTCAGAATGACAATTATAACAGGCGATCTTATTATTTGTGACATGGTTCGTATGTATTGAACTGAAATCATCATATTTTGCCAATCTTTCGGGTTTATAATGACATGAAAGGCATTTATCCTTGGGAACAATATCATTTGCTCCGGTAGATATATTTGTGTGGCATGTCAGGCAATTAGCTCCACGGCTTAAGTGGCTTGTATGATTAAAGTTTGTATAATTCCTGGGCGTTTCGGTTGGAGGACCGTGGCAGGACGGACAACCGGAAATCGAATTATTGTCGGGTACGTCCCTAAAATGGCAGGTAAAGCAGGTAGATGTTGTTACCACGATGTGCCCTTTTTCCTGTTGCTGCATATTGGGATGACATTTAACGCAGGTCGGATCTGATACCGATTGATGTTCTTTCATTCCGATAACAAGCATGGAATGGCAGCTTGTGCATGTTAATTGTATACCCCTATTTGGTTTTAGTAAATGGTTCTTATGGCTGAAGTTGACACCTGTAAATGGAACATTGATTGAAAAAATACGCTCTTCATGACATAAAAGGCAATTTTTATCCATTACTTTAGCATATAAATTACCCGAATATTCTTCCACCGTGGTCTCATAACTATAGAATTGCATAAGCCCGTTTATTTTGCCTTTTACATGACCTATTATACCCGGTTCATAATGGCATTCTACGCATTTTACGGTAGTGTGCGATGAAGTTCTCCATGAATCGTAATATGGCCTCATTATATGACAATTCTTGCCGCAAAATGCCGGATTTTCAGTGATCTCCAGCATTTTTGCTGAAATTACCAGTGTAATTGAAAGCAAGACGATCAATACAATAATAATAGGAAGCTTATATTTTGAAATCCTGTGCTTAATAACATCTATAAGTGATATTTTATCCATTTTATGTCCCTTCAGCGTTTTCTAATAAGATATAATAGTGCGAATAATCCCAGAACGGAAGCTGCTCCCACTCCCGGAAGGGAAGGTGAGGTTTGTTCAACTTCACTTAATTTACCTTGAGCTTTCTTAGCTGAATCTATCCCGACTTGAATTTGTGTATCAAAATCTTTTAGATCAAAACTATGCCATAATGATGGAACATCATTCATCACGGATATTGCTTTATCAAGATCATTTTGGGCGGATGCAATATCATTTCCTTTTGTTTTCTCATCGGAGATAGAATTTCGTGCCACCCGTATTTCTTCCTTTAATTCATCCGCTTTTTCAAGCGCAAATTTTGCATCCTTTGGAACATTCGCAGTTGAAACCTGATCTTTCGTATTATGGCAAACACTGCACAATGGCGTGATTTCAGATGCTTTCAACACTTTGAAGCTGTGAGGTTGATGGCAATTGACACATGACGGGGCACGTGACTCGGCTCTCAATCTTTGATAATGCATGGTATTTTTAAAATGATCTAATTCTGTTGCATGGCATTTTCCACATGTTTCGGGAATATTCTTAAAATAAATCGGACTTTGCGGATCACTCATGTTTTTCATAGTAGAATGAGCCCCTTCCATTGTACTTATATCCGGATTGCCTCCATGGCATGCATCACAGGTAACGGAATAACCTGAATGACCCGAATCAGACCATTGCTGGAAATTATCAGAAGCTTTCTTTCTTATTATATCTTCATGACATTCAAGTGAACACGATATGTTTCTTTCGGTATGATTCGATCTAATGTCGTTAAATCTTAATTGCTCATCCGTAAAAGGTGATAAACTCTTATGGCAATTAATACATGAATTATTTAAAGCTTCAAAATTAGCTGCTCCTGCTGGAGCCAGCAAGAAAATGAAGACGATTAATAATCTTTGCGCAAATCTAAACCTATCCTTATATAAACTTGATTTCTTATCTTTTGTAGACATTTTTCCTTTTCCGCCGTTATTGTGATTTGAATTAATATTTTTAATGCCAGAACTATGTACCCGTTTTTTATTCTGTTTTTCCTGGTATGATTTGATGATTCTCTACAATAAAAAGTTTGCGTTTATTTTAACATAATAACATTAAATCAAAATTGTTCAAAATAGAGGTCTTTTTTCAAATATTCATGAGACATAGAAGCCTTTACTGGCTTCTGTGCGTTTCATGAATATTGATTTAACAAATTACCTAAGACGGTTCTTCTCCCATATCTTTCCACGGTGGCAGGATAGACGTTACAACCAGCAATATAATGAAAGGGAGAATAAATATTATTATAGCTGGTAGGACACCTTCCTGGCTGAAGAAAACAGGTACATATGTAAGTGTTCCGCTCAGGCTTTTCGAAATTTCCTGCCCTCCGATCACTACATTCCATCTCATGGCAAATACACCTATTACCACAAAAATAGATGATATGGATATCATGTACAGTTTCAGAGTTTCACGGTTCTTCATTAAGCTTACCATAAGCAATAGTACAAAAGGTATGAATATGCCAAGTGTCAGTTGCACACCATAAAAAGTAAAGCCGATCTTATCTGAAAGGAGCCTGTTAATGATATCGATATCTTCACGTGAGGCGTATTTCATGCTAACTATCTCAAGCAATTCCAATGTTACATCCAGGATCAAAAAAATCCACAGATAATGTGCAAGTGATTGAAGACATTTATGATCAATTACATGTTTGCGTATTTTCATTGCTGCAATATATAATAAGATCAATAGTGCTATCCCTGATACTATGGCCGACATTAGGAATATGATCGGCATAAGGGGGGTAGACCACCATGGATTTGCCTTTATACCACCGAATATAAAACCCACATAGCCATGCAGGAATGCGGCCGACGGTATGCCGATTATAGCAAGTTTCCTGGCAAATTTTTCATCATCATGCAATGCTTTTTCAGAAATATCAAATGAGAACAGGGCAAGGCTTGAATATAATAATTCTTTCCATCCATGGGAACTAAGGGCTTTATTCACAATATCTTCCCTGAATGAAAGCCATATCTCAAGCACTACGATGGTCAGATAGAATGAAAATATGTAGCCAAATCCTGACATTGCAGATGTTACATGTGGAGTGAACATGATTTCAATTCCACGCTCCGGACGTCCAAGATGAACGAGCAAAGGCAACATTGCAACAAGCAGGAATGACAGTGCCGTAAGAAGTGCAAATCTTGCTACAGGCTTGATCTCATTCTTGCCAAAAACATGATATAATGATGAAGCAATGAAAGCACCTGCTACCAGGCCTGTAATATAAGGATACAATACTATCAATATACTCCATTGTATTTCGGATTCATTGGGATAAACGTAACCCCATATCAGATTCTCTAACATTATTTCACTTCCCGGTCTAAACCTATATAGAACACCTTGGGTTTTGTACCAAGATCGGGTTTAAGAAGAGTGATTCTTTCTTCATCCATTATTTTCTTCACTTCGCTTGTATTATCATTCAGGTCACCGAATTTTCGAGCGCCTGTAGGGCATGCCTGAACGCATGCTGGTAATAAACCTTTGGTAATTCTGTGGTAGCACCACGTGCATTTGTCTGCTGTTCCCTTCTCGGCATTAAAGTACCTGGCGCCGTATGGGCATCCCTGTATGCAATACCTGCAACCGATGCAATATTCATAATCCACAAGTACAACACCATCTTTTGTCGTATACGTTGCACCTACGGGACAAACCTGTACGCATGGAGCATTATCACAATGATTGCATATTTTCGGTACATAGAAAGCCTTTTTAATTTCTTCAGCGGGAATGTCATCCTCGAATCCTTCTATTCCCCCATCAGGTGAATCGATTACAACTTCTTCCTCTCTGGTTTCATTTATTGTTTTCTTCACCCGGTATCTTTCAATCCATGTCCTGTAAACTTCTTCATCAAACGGTACCTCATTTTCCATTTTACATGCACTGGCGCACCTTCCGCAACCTATGCATTTGCGCGTGTCCACCACATAACCCCAAAAATGCTTCTCCCAATCATATCCCTCAACAGGAGGATTTTGTTGAGCAATGCTGTTTGTAACAAGGGATTCTATTATTGTAGTCCCGACAGTTGCCCCTATTATGATTTTACATCCGAACTTGGTGAATTTTCGCCTCGATATATTCATATTGTGCCTCCTAACTAAACCACGGCTTGTGCGGATTATGGCAATAGACGCATCTTAGGTCATCACCGTGTGTATCAGGATCGATCTGTGGGAAGTCTACAGGCCTTGATATTCGTTTATAATGACATCCACCGCAAAAATCTCGTGTATCTGAAGCATTTGGCAGTAGTTCTCTTGCATTGAGAACGTGTTTTTCAGCAGGACCATGACAGGTCTCACAGTTAACGGTCTTATGCCTGTCCGCTGTCCATACCGAATAAATTTGTGAATGACAATTTTCTCCTTCGCATGTTGCAGATCCTGCATAATTTACTGTAAGATTTCTGAGTTCTTTTACAGAATCACCCCTGTACCATCCATATTGTCCGAATGATTCAGGGACAACCAAAGACCTTACAATAATAAACGCAATTATTATAAGAGCTAATATTGTAAACGCTCTCTTTAAATGTGGCTGCATTACTTATCACCTTTCCATGACAGAATATCGTTCATCATTGTTGGCCTTTATTTCTTTCTCAGAATATAGAACACAACAATTAGTGAAATTAATCCGGTAACACCTATAAATCCTGGCACTCCCGGCGCTGCGGCGGTTTTGGTTTGCACAGGGGTGGGTTGCACGATATCTTCAGCTTTTTTCACTTCCAGATTAGCTGCATTTATTTGATCCTCGAAATGGGTCAGATTAAATTCATGCCACATTGGCGCAAGATTTCCAAGTATCGCAAGGGCATTGTCCGTGTATTGCATTGCCTGTCCCACATCAGTTCCATTCTTCTGTGCCCAAAAAATATCCTGTCTTGCATTATCTATATTGAATTTCAATTTATTTACTCTTCTGAGCATATCCTCTGCTTTGAGAGGTATATCGTAAGGTGCTACTTTCTTATAAACAGAATGACAGGTCCCACAGGAATTCCTGAAATCTTCCGGATTAAGTATTGAGAACGTATGAGGAACATGGCAAGTTGTGCATGTCGGCGCAAGTTGTAATGATTCAAGCTTCTTGAAATGTGTACTATTTTCAAAATTATCAAGCTCTTTTGGATGGCATTTACCGCAGGTATTCGGAACATTGGTATAATAAACAGGGCCTTCAGGATCTGTAACGTTCTTTAAGTTTAAATGTGCTTTTTCCTTTGTTGCCTGTTTCGGGTCACCTCCATGGCATGCTTCACAGGTCACCCCTTTAAGAGCATGGACTGACTCCGACCATTGCTGGTAATTAGCGGTCGCAAGTTGCCTCACCCTGTCTTCATGGCATTCCAGAGAACATGATACGTTTCGTTCAAAATGCTGGATCCTTATCTGGTTAAACCTTTGTTGTTCTTCAATAAATGGTGTCAATGTCTTATGACAATCCACACATGAATTTTCAGAAGCATTCACTTCAGGAAGAAATACCAAAATTCCTGCTAAAATTAAAAATACAATTAAAATTTTATCAAATGATATCATTCGCATTTTATTCAAACCTTCCGTTTTAAACACTTACGTTTTGCTTTATAGCGTTTTAAACTTATCGTTTTTTCTAATTTCAACTAACCCGTTATTTTCTTATTTATATCTTTTGGTTTTGTTTTTCCGGGAAATGATATAATTTCATTTTTTCCAAATCATTTATTTAAATAAAAGACATTAAAGCTGCTCATCATGAAGAAATCCACCTATAATCCCAAGCAGATAGCCGGAGAACAGGCAGCCCTGCTTGTAAAAAATAATATGGTCGTGGGGCTTGGCACAGGTTCCACTACGGCCTATGCGATAAAAGAATTGGGACGGCAAATAGCCAATGGCCTGAAGATCAAGGGCGTCCCAACATCATACCAGTCAGCATTTCTGGCTGCTGAGAGCGGCATCCCGCTTACAACACTTGATGAGCATCCGGTCCTTGATATTGACATTGACGGTGCCGACCAGTTCGCGAATTTCATAGCAATAAAAGGTGGCGGAGCGGCTCATTTGAGGGAAAAGATCGTAGCGGAGTCAGCAAAAAAGTTTGTTGTAATATTGGATGAATCAAAAATGGCTGATGTTTTGAGCCATTCAGTCCCCCTTGAAGTCATACCATGCGCTCGTAAACTTGTAGAAAGAAATATTGCCGGACTCGGTGGAAAAACGGAAGTGAGAATGGGTGTTAATAAGGACGGACCTGTCATCTCGGATAATGGAAATTTCATTATGGATGCTGATTTCGGGGATATCGATGACCCAGTATCGTTAAATAGAGAGCTTTCGTATTGCACCGGCATTGTTGAACACGGAATATTCACCAATGTAAATATGGTCTATATCGGGAAAAAAGACGGAACTGTTGAAATATTGGAATCTTAAGAACCTATAATATTATTCCCAAAATCCTCATTCCCAAGGTTCTCACTTACTTTACTTCCATTTTTTACCCTGACTTCAGGCCATATTCTTACCATTGAATTTACAGTCACTTCTTCCCCTATGATTACTCTCGGACCGATGACTGTGCCCGTTTCCAGTATGCATGAATCTTTTACTTTAGTACCGTTATCGATAATAGCACTTGAAACGGCGGTATTTGAGCCGATCTCAACATTATTGAATATATATGAAGAAAGGATCCTTGAGTTGTTGCCAATTTTACAATTTGAGCCGATCGATGTGTAAGGACCGATCAGGACTTTGTCCCCTATAGTCGTGTTTTCCCCGATAACAATAGGGCCTACTATAGCGGAATTTGAACCAAGGGACACATCATGCCCGATATCGATGGGGCCTGTTACTCTTGCATCCCTGATATTCAGGCGCCCCGATATTTTAGTGCCCGGCATCTGTTCAAGCATCCATCTGCATGCTTCCCTGTAAGCCTGCGGATTCCCAATATCTGTCCACTTTCCATGCACAAGGAAACCATTGATGTTTTTGCCTTTTTTCATAATATCCGGAAAAAGGTCTTTTGCAAAATCGTATTTCTTATCAGGGATCCATTTCATTACCTCCGGATCGCAAACATATATCCCGGTGCTTGCAAGGTTACTGAATATTTCCCCTGGTCCTGGTTTCTCAAAGAACCGATTGATCCTGTTATTTACATCAAGATCCGCTATACCATAATCGCGCGGGTCATCAATGGGGAGAAGCCCTATGGTCACAAGCGAATCGTTCTTATCATGGAAGCGCACAAATTCACGAAGTTCAAGGTCCATCACATGGTCTCCTCCTACAACCATGAAAGGCTCGCCTTCAAATAGCTCTTCGGCGTTCTTTACTCCCCCTGCTGTTCCCAGCTTTTCCTTTT
>Ga0172443_1070_pt1 | contig 21943 bp, 30 predicted proteins | sample MayberryNE_Catta_6_FD_114741 | JGI IMG/M metagenome (GOLD analysis project Ga0172443, IMG submission 114741) | reverse complement strand
CTTGATGAAATAAGTCTCTTTGTCCTATCGGAAAAACTTTCAAGCAGGTTTTGAGCCTGCCTTTCTTTCACGGAATCAAAGGCTTTACGAAGAGCTCTTACTTCCTCATTATTCATGGTGTTCCTCAAACGTGTTTTATCTGACACTTTAAAACTATTTAACCCTGGTAGTTTGTTCAGATGTGTTTAAGACCACCGCATCTATTTTCCTTTTTGAATATGAAAAAATCGTAAATATTAATAAGATAAAATTAATTCCTGCGGTCACAGTTATTAAGAATTCAACGTTGGGCAAACCAATTCCTCCTTTTGTTTCCTCAAGAACAAAATGCAGGTTGAACAAAAAGGTAATCGTTGCCAATACATACACATAAGAAAGACGCCTATCCATGGTCATTGCAACTGCCATCGGAGCAAAGACAGGGAAAAGATACCTTTCATGTATCCGTGTAAAAAACATGAAAAAGGCAAAAAATAATATTGCCGAAGATATATATATTGACATATCATCTTTATTCTTCAGGGTAAAGTATGCAACATATATGAAAATCATTCCGAACAGGAGATAACCCCACATTCGATATGTCATAAACAAAAATTGGGTATCATCAGGTCGGAACATACCTGTGAAAGCCCAGATATTGAAAGCATTTAAAGAATTATATGGATATTGGCTATATGATGAAGAATATAGCCGGAATATGTTAAGAATCGAGGCAGCCGGATAGAAAGGCAATGCTACAACCGCAAATGCAGCACAGGATGCTGCCGCGACTTTTGCAGATGTGAATAGTGGATGTTTTCTCAGTATGAATAAGGCAAAAAGAGGCAAAAGTACAAGGCTCTGGGGTTTTGTCAATATGGCCAATACCAGGAAGACACCTGAAAGCATCGGCTTATCAGAGACAAAAAACATCAGGGCTAACATGAAAAACAGGGTGTAAACGGAATCCACCTGTCCCCATATTGCAGAGTCGTATATTATTGCCGGATTGAAAGAATATGAGATCATTGATATGAAAGCCAATCTAAAGCTTCCATATTTTCTTACGATCAGGAAAATCAATAAAGCTGTTGAAATGTCCGCTGTCATCGCAGGCAGCTTAATTAAGAAAGTAAAAAAAGGGGAATCAATGTCAAAAGAAAATGATATAAATGATTTATAAAATGTTCCTATTGCCCACAGGAAATAGATATAAAAAGGGGGATAATCAGACCTGAGACCATCATAGAAATGAGCAAAACCGGTATAATAGACACCACGACTCCATATCTTGAAAAGCCAGATATCATATCCGTATCCTTCAACCTGTGAAAGATACATTCTTATTAAGAATGAAATGAATAATGCAAGAGCAACGGCTAAGTATTGATTATTTCTAATGGCAAGCCATTTAGTGATGTCCAGTCTAATGTTTTCTACAGCAATCCTGAAAGGGTAATTGGGATTTATGGATACCATCCCCCTGAACTTAGATGTGAAACCAATATTTATCTATTTTCCCATAAAACCCCATACTGTCATGATCGCCTGGATTTTATCAACAATCGGGACTCAATAAATATTTCTATCGGCATATCCAATATATGACCCATGTTGATCGAACAGATAAATCTTGAAAAAGGAAGCGCGCTTGGATTTAAGATGGATATGGAATATGCCCCATTGCTTGTAATTCGTGCTGGCTGTGGCTTTGTCATGTGCGGGTACCTGAACATGGATATTGCCAATAAGCTGGGGGATGTAGCCGTGAGGGTCACCGGGGTCAGGAGCTTAGAGGACGTATTGAGCGCAAAGGCTACAGATGTTTCTGAAGCCGCAAAAAAACGGGGGGTATCGGCCGGAATGACAGCAAAAGAAGCGCTGAACCTCATGTTTTAGCATGATAAAAAAATGTCCAAAAGTATTAAGTATCCATTGCTCTATTAAACGCATGATTTTGTGAACTTATTTCACATCATAATCATATTATACCTGGAGGAAATTAATTGGCAGTAGCAAAGACAGAAGGCTGGAAAGCTAAAGTATGGTACAACCTTGTTGCACCGGACATGTTCGGAAAATCAAATATCGGAGAAACAATTGCGGATGAACCGGAAAAGTTGATAGGAAGGAACATCGAAGTCACACTTGGGGAGTTGACAAATGATCTTTCAAAGCAGAACACCAAACTTATCCTGAAAATTGACCGCGTGGGAGGAGATTCCGCTTATACAAAATACATGGGCCATCAACTGACCCAGGATTACCTGCGCTCACTCGTTAAGAGAGAAACATCATCCGTTGAGACAAATGTTTCGGTAAAAACCAGGGACGGTTATACCATAAGAGTAAAACCATCGTGTTTCACAATAAAGAGGGCACGTGAGGCCCAGGTCAAAGCTATTCGCCAGATAATGAACAATGTTATTGAAGCAAGGGCTAAGGAAATGGATATGGAGCAGTTCGTACAGGATGTAGTAACAGGAAAACTGTCTGCCAGCATTTACCACGATGTAAAACCCATCTATCCTCTTCGCAGGGTAGAGATCAGGAAAACGGAAATTGAGGCCGAACCTATAGCCTCATAATTCTTTTTTTATAAATATTACCGATTGTTTTTTCGCTTCAATTCATTGGCTTTTTCTTTCAAATTTTCGTTATCCATTCTTAGCATCATGAGTGATGCAGCCAGAAGGAAATATGCCGCAAAATTAAGAAGAAGATAATATAAAACTTCTCCTCCTATACCTCCGCCCCCGCCGCTGGGACATGGCGGGACAACGCACGGGTGCATCTTTGAATAGAACCGAACCGAAAGAAAACTTATAGGGACGCTTATAAAACCGATTATCCCGAAAACCGCCGAAAGCCGGGCGCGTTTTTCGGGTTCTTCCACTGCCTGGCGGATCATCAGGTATGAGAGGTATATCAGGAAGAGTATTAGCGAGGTATTCAACCTCACATCCCATGAAACCCAATATGCATTCCAGGCCGATCTTCCCCATATTGATCCGCTAACAAGCGTCAGGAAGGCAAAAACAACCCCAACTTCAGCTGCAGATAACGATAACATATCCCATTTTTGTTTCTTGTTTCTGAGATATAAAATACTTGAAACAAATACAATAAAAAAAGATAGATATGCTGAAATTGCGATAGGAAGATGGAAATAGAATATCTTAAAATTTCCCGGATCACCGGCTGCAGAGCCTGGATCTATGGGAATTGGAGCAATAAAGAACACCAGATAAGCAGAAATCAATATCATCACGACAGTTATGGCATAAACAATTTTTTTGAGCATATTAAGAACAGAATTAGTTTGCATGCCTCATAATATTATCCATTTAAAGAAAATCGATCTTTTGATTTTTTCAATCTTCGATCGTATATTCAAATACCATTTGCGCTACCACGAAAAAAATGAGGTCATATACTACCAGTATCTGCAACTCTCCTGTGACATCCGAAAAATTCCCGTTTGAAAGCATTATTCCGGTCGCAGATACGGCCGAAAGTATCACGGGGATAAGGACGGGAAATAAAATAACCGGAAGTAGTATCTCGCGGGTGCGTGTATTTACAGTGAGAGCGGAGAGAAGTGTTCCCACAAAAATGAAGCCGAAAGTACCCAGGATGATTACAACAACAAGACCGAAAATGTTTTTGATTTCATAACTGAAAAGCACAATGAAGATAGGCAACGTTGCCATTTCCATGAGAAACATCAGGACTGCATTTGACAGGACTTTCCCGTTATATATTTCACTCCTTTCTGTCGGGCAGAGTTTCAATCCTTCAAGGCATCCTTCTTCTTTTTCACCCGCAAATGACCGTGAAAGCCCCAGCATGCCGGCAAACGTGAACGAGATCCAGAGCATACCAGGGGCCAGCAGGTCAACTATCTTCTTATTGAGGTTTGGAACGAATATTGTGGCTTCATTCCCGAAGGCAAAGCTAAAGATCACTATCACAAGAAGTGCAAAAATCACCATTGAATTGAGCATCTGTTTTGTGCGAAATTCTGCCAGAAGATCTTTTCTTGCGATCTCAAGGAATTTCATTTTCGCTCCTCCACATGTTTTTCATAAATAGCCCTGCACTGCAGCAAGTCGCTGATTTCTGTCTTGGTCATTTCATGCGCAATGTGGCCGCCTGTTAGAACTATTGCCCTGTCGCACATTGAAATACCGTGCTCTATATCATGGGAAATAAGGATTCTTGTCTTATCCTTTGCATTCATGCCTCCGAGTATCCTGTCAAAAGTCGCTATAGCATGCTGGTCTAATCCTGTATAGGGTTCGTCAAGAAAAAGGATCAAAGGATCATGTATTAACGCTCTTGCTATCGAAAGGCGCTGTTTCATCCCGCGGGAGAACGTCCTTACGCGATCGTTCTTCCTGTATGTCAGACCAACCTGCCCGATCAATTCATCTATCCTTGATTCAAGGTCGACTGTGTCATACATCCTGCCAAAGAACCTTAAATTTTCGGCTGCTGTTAATTCGGTGTAAAGATATGTTTCGTGAGATATCACACCGATTTTTTTCCTGACCTTAATAGATTCCTCTTTGATATCAAGACCATCGATAATGACTTTTCCGGAAGTAGGAGTAACAAGTGTTGCCATTATCTTGATAAGTGTGGTTTTTCCTGCGCCGTTGGGGCCAAATATTGTTAGGAATTCACCTTTTTCTATCTTAAGATCGATATTTCGAAGGACAACATTTGTGCCGAACACCTTTGAAAGGTTTTCAATGGATATTATATTGATTTCTCCTGTCTGATACTAGATGAGTTCATACATGCTTTATATTTTCTCTTGTAGGAAGTCGGCATACCAGTAAACCTTTATTCATATACACTGAATTATATGTGGGTGATTTATATCAAACCGGTACTTCAAGTAGCTCTTGATGTTTTGGAAGCAGAACGTGCGATACAGATCGCAAGAGAAGCAATAGATGGCGGAGCGGACTGGATAGAAGCCGGAACACCATTGATCAAGAGTGAAGGTATGGATGCTGTGAGGAAACTGAAAGCAGCGTTCCCGGACAAAGTTATCCTTGCTGACATGAAAACAGTAGATACAGGGGCAATGGAAGTGGAAATGGCAGCCAAAGCCGGGGCTGATATAATTATTCTCCTTGGGAGCGCCGATAATTCCACGATACAGGATGCCATAAGGTCAGCCCGCAAATACGGCGTCAAGATCATGGCTGACCTGATTTCCGCAGCAAGCCCGGCAAAGAGAGCAAAAGAACTGGCGGAACTTGGCATTGATTATATTAATATTCATGTGGGGATCGATCAGCAGATGATCGGCGAAGACCCGCTCACAGTCCTAAAGTCGCTGAAAATAAATTTACCCATTGCGGTAGCGGGGGGACTGGATGCCCATAGCGCTTCAGCAGCAGTATTATCCGGGGCAAGTATCATCATCGTTGGCGGAAATATTGTCAGGTCATCGAATGTTACAGCATCGGCAAGAGCCATACGGCAGAGTATGGAGAGTCTTCAATTATCCGGTGAACCGGAAAAATCCATATATGAGAAAACCATCGAACTTCTAAGACTGGTATCAACTCCCAATATCTCGGATGCCATGCACAGGAAAGGGGCAATGAAAGATATCCATTCAATTTGCCCCGGGACAAAAGCAGTGGGAAGAGCAATCACTGTACAGACATTCCCCGGAGATTGGGCAAAATCCGTGGAAGCTATAAATGTTGCCAAGCCAGGTGATATTATAGTTATCAATAACAATAGCACTCATGTGGCCCCATGGGGTGAACTTGCCACGTTGAGCAGCATCAATAAGGGCGTTGCAGGCGTTGTGATAGACGGAGCCGTGAGGGACGTTGATGACATCAGGCGGCTTAATTTTCCTGTTTTTGCGACATCAATTGTTCCGAATGCAGGAGAGCCGAAAGGTTTCGGAGAAATAAACGCCGAAATACAGTGCGGCGGGCAGACCGTAAAACCGGGGGATTTCATAGTCGGGGACGATAATGGCGTTGTAGTAATATCACAGGAACGCGCATATGAGATTGCAAGACGTGCGGCCGAAGTTGAAAAGAACGAGCGCCGGATACGTGATGAGATACGGAGGGGAAAAACGCTTTCTGAAGTATTATATCTTGAAAAATGGGAGAAGAAATAGGGAATTCACAGTAACATTCATTATTAATGAATACTAATATATATCTAAAGAAGGATAAGAAGTTGAATCAGGGAAAAATTACATCAATTATCATTATCAATAAAGATATATACACAAACAAATAGTAAGAATCAGGGAGAGTTTATATTTATGACATTTATGGAACTTACACCAATACAGAAAGAAATCTTGACAGCATTAATAAATTTATACCGCACAAAAAAACATGCAATTAAAGGTGAAGATATAGCAGAAGTAATACAAAGAAATCCCGGAACTGTCAGGAATCAAATGCAATCATTGAAAGCGCTTGGATTAGTCGAGGGGGTGCCAGGACCCAAAGGGGGATATAAGGCGACTGGAGAGACATATCGGGCGCTTAGCTTATCGGACATGGATAAGGAAATGAACGTCCCTTTAAGACGGAATGATGAATTGATAGATAACGCTACTGCTGCAGAAATAAGTTTCACGACTGTAAGGCATCCCGACCTGTGCAATGCTACAGTACATGTGATCGGGGATATAAGAAAATTCGATGTCGGGGATAACATAGTGATAGGACCCACCCCGGTAAATAAGCTTGTGATGCGCGGGTCTGTGATCGGAAGGGATGATACGGAAAATACGGTATTATTTGTAATACAGGAAATGATCTCTCTTCCAAAAAAACCCGTTAAGAATTACATTCAGGACAATCCCATAACCATCCCATCAAATGCAACAATACAGGAAGCATCGAGGATCCTTGTAAAGAATAATATCCATGGCGCTCCGGTGAAAGACAAGGACGGGATAGTGGGCATAGTGACCCTGACCGATATCGGTAAAACGCTCGCTGAAGGAAAAACAAGCCTGAAAATAAAAGATATCATGACAAGAGAAATAATATCGGTCGACGGTGATTTGCCACTTTATGAGGTTGTTAAGGTATTTAACAAAGAAAAAGTTGGCAGGCTGATGGTCAAAGTCAATGGAGAACTTGTAGGGCTTATTTCAAAAACAGACATCCTGAGTAAACTTGCTATATATTAATGGAAATTATTTGAAAGATGTTCATTGTGTAAAATGTGTCATCCCGTTTTCATCATCTTTTTTAAGCCTTTTTGTGATCTCTATGAGAGGATGTTTGGCATAATCAAGTATTTTTATATCGGATAGCGTATGGAGACCGGATGACATAGCGGTTTTTTCCATTCCGAGATGGATTTCATCGCTTATCGGTATGACATAAGCATCCATGCTTTTTATTCCCAGTTTTTTGGCGGCTATAACCCTGTGATGGCCATCCACAAGAATAAGTTTATTAGTTTTCCTTATCACAACTATTGGCTCAGCCAGTCCTTTTTTTAGTTCATATATCCTTCCGTCAAGTTCATCCGCATAGACCTTGGGCTGTGTGGGAACAAGTTCATCAATATTTATCGATTCACGGATAACATCAACATGGATATTATGGATGGCCTCAAGCGTCTTTTTAAGCGTCCACACCTTCTGCGGGCTTGTCCTTTCTATGTGTGAACGAATAACATCCGAATTTGTAATAATACCCCGCAGGTGTCCGTTTTCATCAACAACAGGTAATTTTGATTTACCGGACCGGAATATAACTCGTGCCACATCGCTCATATCCATTTCCGTATCTGCGACAAGCACATCCCGGCTCATTACGCGGGAGATCGGTTCATCAAGCGATTTTTCAAGTAAACCCGATGCTGATACGTATCCTGTTACTTTTCCCTCCTCGACGACAGGAAATCCGTCATGTCCCGTCTCCCTTATAAGTTCTATGACATCCTTGACCGAATTTTCAGGGGATACGGTATCGACCTGGGTCGTCATGTAGTTTTTCACTTTTGGGTGGTCTGTCATGTTAGTTTTTCAAGTAAATGGTATTTCTCCTTTTTATAACGTTGGTGTCTAAAATTCTTTCAGGTTTTTGATGATCTTTGTGTCCTTTGCACATACCAATCTTTATTACCCATTGAAATCAACCCTCTACTGGGTGAATGATATGAACGAACAGGACAGTGAGCTTCTTGATATCTTGAAAGAGGCGATATCCATAGAGATATATGGCAGGGAATATTATTCGATATTCAGCGAACTTGTGGAAGATGAGAATGCAAAGTCGATCTTCAGGGGACTTTCAAGGGATGAAGGGGAACACAGGGAACTTCTTGAAAAACAATTCCTGATGATCTCAGGAAAGTCCTTTGATGTTGTTGGGATAGATGAAAATAACAGGGATAAAGCAAAGCGCATATTCCCGGAATCCCTTGAACCCCTGGATATTGAAGAAACAAAGGACATCCTTAAACTTGGTATCAGGACAGAAGAAAGATCAATTGACCTCTATTCCACAAGTATAGACAGAACCAATAATAAATCAAGCAAAGACCTGTTCAAAAGACTTGTGCATTTTGAAGGCGAGCATAAGAAGACACTTGAAGAAGCATTATATTACCTTGACCAGGAAGGGTCGTGGTATGGATATTCCCCTCCCACTATCGAAGGTTAATGGAAAGATTGTTTTTTGGCACCGCAGGAACACCTGTATGCTCAATCGGAACAGATAGTTTGTCAGGTATAAGGCAAGTTCATGAGCTTGGTCTTGGCTGCATGGAGCTTGAGTTCGTACGCGGTGTAAAGATGGGGGAAGAAACCGCGCGAAAGGTAAGTGTCCTTGCAGAGAAGCTTGATATAAAATTAAGTGCGCATGCCCCATATTACATAAATCTTAACGGCGATGATGAAACCAGGCTTAAAAGCAGGGAAAGAATACTGAATTCTGCGCGAATCGGACAAATATGCGGTGCAAAAGGCGTCGTGATTCATGCAGGTTTTATAATGAAAGATTCACGCCTTGTGGCTTACGAAAAGATAAAACAGGAACTGGCCGGGATCCGTGAACAAATGAATAGCCAAGGCTTAAACATTGCACTTCGCATCGAGACAATGGGGCGAAATTCGCAGTTCGGAAGCCTGGATGAGGTTCTTGATATTACAGAAGTGGAGGGCGTCCTGCCATGTATCGATTTCTCACATCTCCATGCAGTGGGTGGACAAAATAATTCACATGAGGAATTTGCAGATATACTTAACAAGATTGAGAATAAGATCGGACGCGATGGCCTGGACAATATGCACATACATGTTTCAGGAATAGAATATTCCCCTAAAGGTGAAAAAAAACATCTTGAATTTGAAGAGTCGGATTTCAATTATAAAGAGCTGGCCCGGGTTTTTTGCGAATTCAATATTAAGGGCAATGTAATCAGTGAAAGCCCGAATCTGGAGATCGATGCTTTGAAATTGAAAAAAGAATACGATGGGTCAACCGGTTGTAAATAGATCATGCATCAAATAAGGATTCAGGGGGACCCCTGTTATTTCTTCAATCGGTTTTTCCTTGCAACCATGTAATGTCAGGATGCGCTGACACACAGGACGAATGCAATCCGGACAGCGTTTCATATTCTTCATAGGAAATCAGAATTTTATGATACCCGCATTGCCACTGCCTTTTAGTATTGCCACATATTCGTCAATGAACAGGTCCCGCATATTCTCAAGCAGGAAAATGTTCCTGGTGCACAACATGACTTTATTTGAAGCAAGCCGTTCAGGTGCACATTTGTCCATCCACAAAACTACCTCATTCGATTCGCTCATTCTCTTCATCTCCTTACATGCTAATCATTATAATAATGATTATTATGATGATTTATATTATTAGTATAAATAGTTTGCTATAGGAGGGTTCTGTCAAGATGTCGGTTGTTGCGAGACCCTGTCAAAAGTCGGTTGCTATTTTGAAGTGATGAGTTCATATTGGCGTTGGGGTAAAGTTCGGGAAAATTGATATAAATGTTTAAAAAAATAATAACCTTTGCAGAAAGTTAAAAAACGACGTAATATTTGGTGGTATCGTTTTGGGTGTGGTTTCCTGCAAAGGTCAGTTTATACTTTATAATTAATCGATTAAAGACTTTTCTATGAAGAGTTTTGTTAAGTCCAGTAGTGGCAATGATTCCTGTAATCTGGGATGCTTGAGGGCAATCTTTGAAATCATCAATCAGTTTTTTGGTTGAAAGGACATAAAAACAATTGTAAGATGTTGCAATGGGGTGTAGAGTCCTGAAATTATTTCGCCATGATTCTACAAATAGGAATATCATCCAATAAAATAATAAGCGTACGCTGCTATTCTGGATATGATAAAAATGGTTCATCTTGGTAAGATTGCTTTTGCTAATTGTGATTTTCCCTATTATGCAATAGAGCATGGAAATCTTGAAACAGATGATATTGACATTATTGAAGCGCATCCAGTTGAACTTGCACGAAGATTGCAGCGCGGTGAACTTGATGTAAGCCCCATATCATCGATCATGTATGCAAAACAGGATGACCTTTTAATATTACCGGGACTTTCCATTACTTCAAATGATTTTACCAAGAGTGTCTTAATATGTTCAAATGATATCGAGATGTCAGGTTTTGAGGGGAAAACACTATGCATCCCGGAGACAACCGCAAGTTCGGCAACCCTTGTAAAAATAATTTTTTGGCTTAAGGGCGTTAATGTAAAAATCAATCAATGCAATGGATCGGATATCGAAAAGATGCTGCAGCAGGGCGATGCCGCTCTGTTGATCGGAGATAGCGCAATTCATGCCATCGGGAAATACCGGATAATTGCCGATCTCGGAAATGAATGGAAAAAGCTTACGGGTAAGAAGATGGTATACGCATTGTGGGTCGCAAGAGGAGATTTTGCCAGGAAATATCCTGAGAAAGTAAAATATGTCCATGACATTCTCCTCGAATCCAAGGATTTTGCATATAAAAACATTAACGATATAGCCAGTCACATCGGGCGGCAGAAAAATATCGACTGTAATTTCATGAGGGAATATCTTCACACATTGAACTATGATTTTGACAAAGAAACCCTGGAAAGCCTGAATCTCTTTTTTAAATATGCCAGGGAATGTGGGATTATCGGGGATGTGAAGCTGCGATTTTTAGGAACGTGAAAAAGCTGAAACGAGACGATTTTATCCTGGAAATTAAAAGAAAAGCCATTCATCTTACTTCTATAATAATAGTCCTGACCTATCATTTGTTCGGCAAGGAAGCGGTACTTGTCCTGCTCACTGTTTATTTGATCGTGATGCTTGAACTTGAGTATTTCAGGATAGAATGGGGGCAAAAAGTACCGGTATTCCATAGCCTTTACAGGATAAAAGAAGCGGACAGGCTTGGGGGGCATGTATTTTTCACGATAGGCAGCATAATCGCAATTTCTGTTTTTTCAAAAGAAATCGCTTCTGCCGCTATCCTTATGACCACCTTCGGTGATGCATCGGCCGCAATTTTCGGGAAAGCCTTCGGACGGACATGGATCAAAAGGCTGAAAAACAGGGCTTATGAGGGCTGCGCCGCAGAATTCATTGTGGATGTAATTATCGGATGGATTTTCCTGCCAACCTGGATACTGGTTCTGGTGATGGCAGCTACGGCAACGGTCGTTGAGACGGTTACCGAGAAGCTGGATGATAATCTCCTGATCCCGCTTTTTTCAGGATTCGTTGGACAGCTTATATATCTGATATTTACACATATCAAATATCTTAATTAGACTATTTTCAGCTCAAAATCATTATATTTTTTGCAAAAGATATACATGCAAGTTAGTTGTATAGGAAAAAACCAGGAGAATATCTCATGAATCTTGAAAATAATTTGTTAATGATACCGGGACCCGTGCCCGTTGCGCCAAGGATACTAAGAGCCATGTCCAAACCCATAATCGGGCATCGCGGTAAGGAATTCGGCGACATGTACAGCGAATGCAGAACAACACTCCAGGAGCTTTTCGGTACAAGAAATGATATGTATATTATCAGCGGGTCGGGAAGCTGCGCCATGGAGGCTGCGGTCAGTAATGTCATAGCAGAAAAAGATACCCTTATAACAGTAGAGAATGGGAAATTCGGAGAGCGCTTCAGGGAAATAGGAGAACGATATGGTAAAGTCAATGCGGTAAAATTTGACTGGACAAAAGGCGAATCCATTGAACTTGAAAAGGTAGAAAGTGCATTGGCAGAAGGGGCAAAAGCAATAACTCTCGTTCATAATGATACCTCTGTTGGGATCAAGAACCCTGCAAAAGAGATAGGAGACCTGGCGAAAAAATACGGGGCCTTGTTTATCATGGATGGTGTGACAACTATCGGAGGGGATGAGGTACAGGTTGATAAATGGGGTGTGGATATTGCTGTTGTGGGCTCCCAGAAGTGCATTGGTGCGCCTCCGGGATTATCCGCAATATCCGTCAGCAAGAAAGCATGGGATTCCATGATCGAAAAGCCCCCTTATTATATAGATCTTAAAGCCTACAGGAAATCAGCAAATAAAGAGACAGCCCAGACGCCCTATACGCCTGCTGTCTCGCTGTTTTTTGCATTGCAGGAAGCTCTTCGCATCGTAAAGGAAGAAGGGCTTGAGGCCCGGATCAGGAGGCATGCAAAGTTCGCAGAAGCGCTCAGGGCGGCTGCAGGCGCAATGAATGTTGAGCTGTTCCCGCAGTTGAATAAATATAGCAGATACTCAAACACGGTAACAGCCATGAAGATCCCTACCGGCATCGATGATAAGAAACTGCGTGGCGGAATAAAGGAAATCGGCATTCAGGTTTCAGGCGGGCAGGGCGCTCTTGAAGGCAAGATTTTCAGGATAGGAAGCATGGGCAATATAAGCAAGCTGGATATTCTAAGCACGATCCAGGCAGTCGAAATAGTCCTTCATAAGAATGATGTCGTTAAGAAAATGGGGCCGGGGGTAGAAGCCGCAAGCAATATATTGAAATGAAATCTAAGAAAAAATAAGAAATCTACTGATGCGGTTTTAATTCAGTAGATTTTATATCTTGAAGCACCTGGGATATCAGTTTTTTAGCAGTTTGCAGATGAGCTGTGCCGCTCCCTGCAAGCTGGGTAAAGTTATCCTGAAGGAAAACCTCATTTTCCTGTATCAGATAAATGTAATAAACAAGTATTCCCCAGTAAATGATAGCTCCCAGGAACAATGCCGTTGAAATTCCAAGCAGCTGGTAATATACTATAGCTGTCGTCATTCCCCGGGGCCTTAGGATATTGATGGCGTCTATGAAGTTATAGAATATTATCAAACCAACAAATATCGGAATTATTCCTATTATTAACAAATTATTTTTGCTCAGTCTCATTTTTCCACCTGTATATTATGACCTGTATATAATATGCAAATTTACTATTTAAATACTTCGGAACCCTTTTTTGAAAAAAAGGGATGTTTTTGTGTGAGTTTCACCTTATAAATTTAAAGAAAATCCAAGAAATAGGAAACAGTATTAAAAAATGCAATATCAAAAATAAAAAAACAAAATCAAATGCATATCCCTCAAAGAAATAGCGGGTTTGTAATAAAACATCAACTGTCAGAGAAAAGAGTAAGGATTTCATAAAAGGATTTTGTTTCCTGACAAATAAAAAGATAAGAAACCCATAAATTGTTCCATAAATTATCTTGTTTGGAAAATATCTTGGAGGTACAGCATATTCTTTGCTCAAGGAATGAAGCAAAAAATCTACAAAAGCAAATAACAAAATTATTGCAAATATTACGACAAATATCAAAACTAATTCCCTGATTTTTGCTTTTGAGGTCATAATAGCTATTCTGCTTTTAATTTTATTATATATAATTTGAGTGGTGTGTTAAAAAAAGTCTGTGAAGATCAGGGCTGTGACAAGATTTATTATAAGAAGATCAATATTACTATTTACTGTTGGAGTGTATTCTTGGAGAATAACAAGGAGGTTAAGGAATGGTCATCGTAAAAATTGGCGATACGGCAAAAGATTTTATTCTTAGCGATCAGGATGGAAATGAATTTCAACTATCCTCCCTGAAAGGGAAAAGAGTATTATTGTCTTTCCATCCGCTTGCCTGGACACAGGTCTGCGCCGAGCAGATGAAGTCGCTTGAAAAAAACCGGGAAAGATTCAAGAAATTAAATACGGTAGCAGTGGGTATGAGCGTGGATACAGTCCCGTCAAAAAAAGCATGGGCAAAAGAACTTGGAATAAAAAATACCAGGCTTATTTCGGACTTCTGGCCTCATGGTAAAATCGCGGACCTGTATGGGATATTCAGGGAAAAAGAGGGGACCTCAGAAAGGGCGAATATTATTGTTGATGAAAACGGAAGGGTGGCATTTGTTAAGGTTTATCCCGGTTCACAGCTGCCGGATATTGAAGAGATCATAAAAGTCCTCGAAGATTTGAAGCCAAAATAATGGTTGGATATACCGGAATAATGGACAATAATTTTAAATCATAAGGGTAATATTAGGTATCGTAGCAGGAGGAAAATTTGATGAGTAAAGTCGTTCTAATGGATTTTTTTGCAGAATGGTGCGGTCCGTGCAAGATGCAGGACCCGATCATAGAAGAGCTAAAGAAAATATTCGGGGATAAAGTTGAATTTAAGAAAGTTGATGTTGATAACGATAATGAATTAGCCGCTAAATTCATGATACACGCTGTTCCAACACTGGTAATTGAAAAAGATGGCGCTGTTTTTAAGCGATACACCGGTGTAACTCGCACGAATGTACTTGAAACGGATCTGAACGCAGCCCTGAAATAAAGTGGTTTGATTGAAACCTTTATTTGACCTTGGTGTCCTGCCCATCAGACACAAGACCACTAAAGGATTCAAACCTCATATTTCACTTGTTTTTAATGCAGGCAAAAGGTTGACTTTTTCCGTAGATACCACGAATTCCCGTTCTGCGCAACCTGATGCATATCTTATAACCCATGCACATTCGGACCACCATGGCAGATCGGCAATGCTCTCAAAAAATGCTATATGTTCGCAAGAGACCGCAAAAGCCCTTGAGATCCTTTATGGGAAGAAATATGCCGGAAGAACATTCAAGATCGGCGACAGCATCGATATCGCAGGTGTTAATGTAAAAACATACCCAACCCACCATACAATAGGCTCATGCGCTTTCTACTGGAAAAATGATGTGGGCACAAGGATCATGGTTACAGGTGATGTCAAAGATTCTAAAGACCTGCCAGACTGTGATTGCCTTGTCACCGAGGCAAATTATGGTGATCCTGATGACCCTAAATGCCATTTCGAGGATGATCTTGGCGCATTCAGGGAATCCCTGGAAGAAGCACCTGATGATATTGCCTTTGGCGCTTATGCTTTCGGGAAAGCCCAGCGCGCTGTGAGACTAATTCGTGAATCGGGTTATTCGGGACAGATCGGGATGGATGCGGTATCCCATGCACTCACCGATGGACTAATGCATGATGCTGGGAAGCTTGGTGATCTTGATAGCGATTGCGGTATCAGGATCACCACACCGGGTGAAATACCGGATCTTTCGTGCTCACGGAAATTCATATTGACAGGACGAAAGGATATTAAATTTCCCACCATCAATATAAGTGACCATATGGATGTAAATGGTCTTATAGGAATGACAAAGCAATGCGCCCCGTCAGCAGTCATAACATACCACCCTGGAGGCAACCGTCCGCTTAAGCTTGCTGCATATTTGAGGAAAAACGGTTTATACGCAAAAGCGCTCGAAGAAATAAATACTATTCTCGAAATTTGACTGGTCAGATAACCTTAAGCCGGAAAAAATATTCATAATATATAAATGGCAATAGAAATTGAACCTTTATTTACATTAATCGGCGAAGTTGTAGTATATTTTGCAGCTTTTTTATTAATAATAGCGATCATTGGCTCACTTCTTATAGGATATTCATTCAAGACCGAAAAATTCATTTTTCCGGGATTTATGCTTTTTTCGATCACACTTCTTGAAAACCTGGTAAAGGCATTATTCAGGTTTATCAAGATGGATGATTCCATTGTTGATAATGTGGGTATTACGCTAAAAAACAAGATATCTCTAAGGAAATTCAGGAATACACCTATAAATGAACGAATGATCTTTTTTCCACAATGCTTAAGAGCCCTCACCTGCCCGTCAAAACTGAGCCCTGAAGGCATGCAGTGCGTATCTTGCGGCGCATGTGAGATAGGAAGAGCTAGGAAAACAGCGGAAATACTTGGTTATAAGGTCTTTATTGTACCGGGCTCAAGTTTTATCCGGCGGCTCGTGCGAAAACATAAGCCATCAGCCATATTGGGTGTGGGATGTATGACAGAAATAAAAGCAGGGCTTGAAATGTGCGAAAAAATCCAGGTTTTTAGTGTAGGTATGGTTCTTGAGAAGGCAGGATGTGTTTCTACTCTACTGGACTGGGATAAGTTCTACGAATTTATTCAAAAAGATAATGAAGAATAAGATCCGAACCCTAAAACAACTTTGAAGGATCCAATAATATTTTTTTAAAAGTTTTGTTTTAAGAATTGTTGATATGTCGAGTTATGAGAGGTGATTCTGAATTAGAAGGATGGGAGTTTATTAATTTTATTGCTCTACTTCTTTATTATGAAGTTTACATGCTTTTGGTTTCGAAGGATCTCTTAGGTAAGTATTCTCCAAAAGATGTTATCTTACATATGGCTAGAGTTCAAAAATTGAGAATTGGCATAAATTGGCGTCTTGCAGAAATCCCAAAGAAATCAAGAATACTTATCGAAAAACTTGAGTTAAATATGGATGGTACGTAAAATATGCGGAGTTAGGGATTAATTGAAGAGCATGGCATCATGGTTCCTGATAAAATCAAAGATTCAATTTCACTCACCGCCTATGCTGTCAGTACCCGCATAACAACGAACTCGAAAACAACTCTCTACCAACTTTCAACCACAATTCGTTTCGAGTTCGCATTAGTTCGCTTTTTATTTCAACTTCTTTATCCTCTCAAACAACTGCTTCATCGTATCTTCATTACTCTGCGTAAATCCAAATGGCGACTTCGTGAAAGGCTGGAAATACACAGGCACATCATCAAGCCTGTAGAACGTACCGTCGCATTCCATAGCATCGATCACTCCGGGCAGAACAACATCTGAAGCGAGAGTAGTCGGGCATGGCGCAATGTCAAGACATGCCATGGGTATCTCCTTGAGGTATTCTGCACATGTTGCAGGGAAATGGGAGACAAGGTCAGCCGACATCACAAACGCAGCGTCCACATCCACCTTTACCTTTCTGGAGGAAATCCTTGTTGATGAGCCCACGGGCCACAGCTCCCACTGAACCTATCACCATATCCTCTTTTGGGCAGATCATCGTACATGTTGAACATCCGATACACTTTTCCGGAAGATACACAAGTGTCTTATCTTCTTTTGTCTGAAATATTACCTCTTTCATATGTTACTCCTTTAATACTCCAATCTTTTCCATACATTCCAGGCACACGGCCCCACCGTTTTTCTGAACAAAACTCTCTCCACATTTGTCGCATAGAGCTATTCGTTTTTCTGGTTTTCCCGGCAATTCGATTTCCATTATTTCGTATGTGTACACCCTTTCCCCGGCGTCTATGAGCAGGGAGATTGCCTCTTCGTGAGGAACTTTCACTGTTTTCATATACCACTCATGAAGTCTGGGATATTGGACCGTTTTTGCAGGATCAAGCACTATCCTGATGCTTCTAACCAGCTTCTGATCTTCCGGCGCCCTCTTGTTGACAACGACTGCCATCTTGCCAAAGTCCCTTATCTTCAGTTTTTTATTCCCGATAGTACACCCGGCTAGGATCTGGAAAGGATCAGGAAGGCAGTTATACGTTTCACAGGTGACATACAGCTGCTCTTTGGGATCAGCATCCAGCGCCCTTTTTACAATATTGAGCATCTGGATTCCGATGAACGCTCCCGTGCTGAGGTATCCATGGAAGGAACTTACCCTCTCAATCTGGAATAGTAAATACGGATCAGTGATTTTTTTTAAAACATCTTCCATGGAGACTTCCCTTTTCGTTTGTATGTTCAAACCTGTCACCTTTAGTTCATGGACTGGTTATGTTTCCCGCGTCTTCCTCCGGCACAAAAAGCGCTTCTCCGAATTTATCCCTGCCATAATTTCTGATGATGTCCTGTCCCTGTGAAGATGTCGCATATTCAATATATTTCATTGCAAGATCATATTTCACATTCGGGAATTTGGCAGGGTTGACAGCCATGACATGGTATGGGTTAAAAAGATATTTCTGGTCCGATTCAAATAGTATCCCCAGTTTCACATTATCTTTCATTGCCAGGTATGTTCCCCTGTCCGAGAGCGTATAACCATTCTTGATGTCGGCGGTTGTGATGGTATCTCCCATGCCTTTGCCCACTGATTGATACCATGTTCCGGCAGGTGTGATGTTTGCAGCCTTCCAGATCGATAATTCCATCATATGTGTGCCAGAATTGTCTCCCCTGGATATGAATGGGGACTGCTTTGCAGCGATTTTGATGAATGCATCGGTAGCATTGCTTGCATTCCTTATCCCTGCCGGATCGTTCTGGGGCCCTATGATCACGAAATAATTGTACATCATATAGGTGCGATTTATGAAACTGCCGTTAGCTACAGCTTTTAATTCAGCCTGGACCGAATGCACCATTAGTACATCTGCTGCCCCGAGCTCGCCTGTGGCTATTGCTTTTCCCGTGCCTTCGCATATAGTGGATATTTGTACGTTATTCTCTTCCTCGAACTTTTTATTAAAGACATCCAGCAGCCCTGTATCGCAAGTAGAAGTAGTCGTTGCCAAACGAATTTTTTCCGGGGCAGATGTTGTTGATGCCGGAGTATTGGTAGATGAAGGAATTGTGGCATTCGGAGCCTGCTGGACACATCCGACAAAAAGTGAGATCAAGATCGAAATTAATATCATCTTTGTAAAGAGAGTTTTCATATTTACACCTTATGTTTACTCAAACATAACGCATGTTAATAAAAGTTTCGAAAAAAATCACTTTTCCATTTCCTCACTACTTATTATGGTCATTCTTCTTTTCCGATCATTACTTCTGTAGCTTTAACGACTGCCACGACTGAATCATTCTTCTTGATATCCATGGCATCTGCAGCTTCTTTTGTAATGATTGCCGTAATTATTGCGGGTTCAATGGAAATCTTGATCTTTGAGATAAGACCTTCTTTTTCAATCTCGATAATCCTCCCCTTCAGCTGATTCCTCGCAGAAAGTTTCAATCCGATCGCCTCCCAGAAAGTTTTGTCATATACCGTTTGGTTAAGCACATTTTGATAAGTATTATATTCTTCAAGCAGGTTCAATGCTTTTTCCGTCAGGGATGTTCCCTGCCCCAGGCCCCCGCGCTGCGTGATTATTATGGGCTCTCCGGCACTTTGTTCAATTTCTTTTAGCAAGAGCCATGCGTGTTTATAGGATATATGCATTTTCTTGCATGCCCTGTTCAGGGAACCCTCCCGGTTTATGGCTTCAAGAAGAGCGGCCTTACCTTCTCCAATGATGGGTTGTTCTTCGTTATTTATCAACCACAGTTTGGCTCTTGCCTGTGTCCTTTTCATCTTAAGAAATCACAATTCCTTTATTTTAAGGGCTGTATTCTGCGCATTCATTAGGACCATTCCCATCTGCACCTTCTTTCCTGTAAGAACTATCAAGAGGGCATATTCTCCCGCGCGAACCGTTACAACCCTGTTTGTTCTTGATTCGTATAACAGCGTATCAATGTTCTCACCTGTTAACTCTTCTATTGTTTCATCCGCTCTTTTAAATGCAGCCGCCCCGTATGCTGCAAATGTTTCCCTGTGCATTATATCCGATTTGGTGCTTGCCATGATAAGGCCGTCATGCGTAATGATAGCTGTGCTGATGATGTCTCCCGTGGAATTTTCCAATTCCGAAAGTGCTTTTAAATATAATTCGGCTTTAGTTGTCATATTTATGAAATGCGTTTTGATAGATTTCTCAACATTCTTTCAAGGACATACATGGATATGATTGCGAACACACCAAACATAGTTTCCAGGAATTCACGGATAGAATAAGGGATAGGACAGCCCAAACTTCCTATGAAACCAAGGAATTTCCATAATATGGCAAAGATAGCTGCGAATTGGAAAAACATGAAAACATTTACAAAACCTCCTGTTGATTTTGTTCCCAGCATATAAGTTGTGTAAACCGTTATTGATCCCCCTATGATCCATAGAATATTTTCTATGTTGGAAAAAATATTCTTCAGATTTTCGGTTTGAGTTCCTGAAAAATACAGATATATGAAAAAGATCGGAAATATTAGGGCAAGAACCAGCGGAATAAAACTCATGTTTTTGGATATTGTTTTTCGTTTATATGTTTTCATATATATAAATATTAATGCGGATGTCATGAATATCGCGGAAAATATACCGAAAACGTATCTTATTGATCCAATCATAGGGGATTGAGTCAGATGTCCCAATTCACGGATCCCAAAAAATAAGAATGTCATGAACAGGTATGCCCATGGCATTTCACCCACATTCCAGATGCGCCGGTTCTTGTAAGCCGCAATCACAAGGACCAGTGATGTCCACCAGAAGAGATTTGAGAGAATTACATGAGGACCCAAAGTTTCCTCGAATCCATAGAAATATGAGCTGTTGACCATAATGATAACAATTACTATCCAACCAAATATATTAGTCTTTAGGTAGATAAAAGATTTAATATAACATTCATTCATAGTAGTCAAATATGGAATACCTTGATCTTCAGGGTAAAGTATGCCCCTTTGTATTATTTCATACCAAGAAAAAACTGGAAACTATTCCTGTCGGTGAAAAACTGGAAGTAACGGCGGATGATCCTACGGCAAAAGAGACAATATCAGGCTGGTGCAGGGCACATCATCATGAGATATTGGAAATAGAAGAACCGGGAAACATGATCAAGATCACCATTCTTAAACACTGATGGGATTTTCCCCGGATTAATTTTGCAGTCATAAGTCAAAGGAGAAACTATATCATCTACTTTCACAATTTAATATTTACTTCTTCTAACTCAAATACAGGTGAATGCCATCTGGGAAAAGTGATGCAGGAAGTTAAAATATAAGCAAGGTATTACAATGGAAACGACGCCTACAAATTTTAATGTAAAGGACATGACCGAGAATTCAAAAAATGTTAACGCCACTCTAAAAGTGATTGAGATAGGAGAGGTTAAGGACATAAAATCACAATATGGTGATAAGAGGGTCTGTGAAGTAAAGGTTGCAGATGCAACAGGAAGCATCTTATTATCCTTATGGGATGACCAGATTGGCAAAATTGCCGCAGGAGATAGTATCTCTATCCAGAATGGTTATATTTCCGTAGTCAGGAATTCAATGAGATTGAACATAGGAAAATACGGGAAGATGTTGTTGTCAGAAGAACCGGTTGTTGAGGTCAACACCGAACTCAATATGTCTGATAAACATGTGGAGATGCCCGACCGCCCAAGACGCACAGGCGGATATGGCGGAGGAAGCGGTGGAGGACGCGGTAGCAGCGGAGGTTACGGCAGCATGTACGGCAGCGGCGGTGGAGGCGGTGGATTCGGCGGCGGCCGGGGCGGCTCAGGCGGAGGACGTGGCGGTAGCGGCGGCGGCAGGGACCGAGGCAGGGATTCCAGAGATAAAAGAGGCGGAGGAAAGAGAAGGTAATATTCCTTCTTTTTTTTTTAAAGGCTGATAAGGCCATTGATGCATCTCGGTTCAGGGGTGTTGAAGCGATATATGAGGGGGCGGGGGAATGATGCTGTTTGTTATTATTATAATTTC
>Ga0172443_1069_pt1 | contig 22557 bp, 29 predicted proteins | sample MayberryNE_Catta_6_FD_114741 | JGI IMG/M metagenome (GOLD analysis project Ga0172443, IMG submission 114741) | reverse complement strand
TGTATCTTATCATCCATTTCGAAAATATTATGTTGGGATAGAATGTGATTATACAGCCATTTCGCTTCAAGGAATAATCGTTTCAAGTGGTCTTCTGTAGTATGATTAAGATGAGATTTGTCTATCTTGACCTCATAGACTTTGCAGGTTTGGGCCTTTCTCTTTGCTTTTGTGGCTTTCAGAGTGGCTTTAATAGCCTCATTTTTGTTCATACGCCCTTCTGCTCCTCTATATATTTATTAACAACTTCAAGAGTCACCGAACCTACAGATGAGATGAATTTTGAGTGAGTCCATAACGTGGGAAGTTTGCTTCTTAGAGTTGAGAATTCTTTTCTAAGCTCGTGTGAGGTATAGCCTTTTATCATGTTTACTACAGTTACCACACCTTTTTTTGGGTCGATATCCAATAATAGGTGTACATGATCTGGCATTGTTTCCATATCTAAGACTTCATATCCATACTCTTTTTGTTTTTCTAAAATAAGTTCTTTAAGTCTTTTTTCGATATCGTCTACAAGAACAGATCTTCGATATTTTGGACAGAATATAACATGATATTGACAGCTATATATCATCCTTCCATCTGAGTGGTATTTCTTTGAACTGTTCTTAATCTCCATTAATATGTATATATACAACGCTACTATATAGTTTTTTTGGTATATGTTGCCTTATCTCAAGAGGTACGATTCATCCCCCATGCTAAAGCTGTGGGGCTTCTCTACCCCTTCGTATGAATAAACGAATTTTTTCATACTGTATCTATGAACCAATCGGTTCATGATTAGTTGACCCCATTACCGTAAGAATTGCAATGATTGTCCATTATAATTTAATTTTTAAATTATTATAGTTTTATATACTTAATCTACTTATTATAGATTGAGAAATAACCTAAAACAAGAGGTGTAAAAGGAAATGACATATCATATAGCCCTCTATAGAATTGTTGCAAAAGATTTAAAATGTGCAAGAAAGGCATATTTCCAAATGGCGAAATAATTGAAAAGAAGAATTATTCCATATTTGTAAGCTAATGCCATGTTCTTCTTTTGTGCATATATCATAAGATTTATCATCTTTTACGTCTGGTATACCTGTCAATATAATACTACAAAGTAATATTGGACACCTTCAGGAGTGAAATAATTAATATAACGAAACAATCCGGAGATAATAATAAATGAAACTTCCTGTAGTTTATCTACCTGACATACAGGCGAACCAGCCTGATATACCAATAACATTGACACGCGTGGGGGTTACGGATGTCAAGAAACTTGTAGAAGTGGCTCGGAAGGATAAGCGTCCTATCGTGCTTGTTTCCACATTTGATATTTTTGTGGATCTTCCTTCCGACAGGAAAGGTGCGAATCTATCGAGGAATTTTGAGGCCATTGATGAAGTGCTGGAGGAAATGATAGCATCTCCTGTTTATGAGATAGAGGATCTGTGCAGCGAGGTGGCAAAAAGGCTTATTGACAGGCATGAATATGCCCTGATCGCCGAAGTAAGGATGAAGAGCGAATATGTCCTGAAAAGGGAAACACCTGCGACAAAATTAAATTGCCAGGAAGTAGTGAATATTTTCGCAGAGGCAAAGGCTATCCGGGGTAAAGTACTCACCATAAGAAAACTTGTGGGAGCTGAAGTTCTTGGCATTACTGCATGCCCCTGCGCCCAGGAAATAATGGTGGATAAAGCCAGAAAGGAATTGAAAATGCTGGGTGTGGAATTCGAAATCATCAGGAAATTCTTGAATAATGTGCCCATGCCTACGCATAACCAGAGGGGACGAGGTATAATTTCAATCGAAGTCCAGAACAGTCATTTTGTCTCACTTGAAAAGATCATCAATATCATCGAACATTCCATGAGCTCCCAGATGTTCGAATTGCTAAAGCGCACTGATGAAGCAATGATCGTGGAAAGGGCGCACAAGAATCCCAAATTTGTGGAAGATTGCGTACGCACGATGGCCCAAAAAGTAGTCAAGGAATTCCCGGATCTGCCGGATGATTCTGTTATTATTATAAAACAGATAAATGAGGAAAGCATCCACAGGCATAATGCTTTCGCGGAGAGGAAATCCACATTGGGGGAATTGAGGCAGGAGATCAATAATATCGGGTGAGATGATTTGGCAAGATCGGTTGATAAGATTATAAGGTATCCTAAATCCATCCGAAATATCTCTGGAAAAATCCTATTTCCTTCACCTCAACAGGGGCCTGTAAATTAGAGGAGTATTTTATATCGCCTTCCGGTGTCTCATACCGCAGCACAATATCCATAGAGTAGAATTTTGAGACTGCCTTGCTGTCTGCTTTTATCCTGTATTTTGCCATAGCAACTTCGCCGGGTTCAATGTTATAAAGGAATGCCATATCATCTGTTGTACTTACAGGATCAGATGGATTGATTATTGCCCTGACATCTCTTGCTTCTTCTTCCCCGGTATTTCTAATCGTAATCTCAATAATATTTTCGCTCCCGGGGAACAGGCTTCCATTTGTTTTAGTTATCTCAAAATCAGCCTGCTTTTTTACTCTGATCATCATTGTCTGGTTTTGTGCCATCATACCATACCAATAGTTTGCATCATAGGTTTCAAGGGTTGCATTTGCATCAATTATCTGTACGTTTTTCTGGAAATCGTATGTGATATCCAGCTGGAGAGGATATTCGCCAGCCTTTGCTTTTTTATCTATTTTGATATCAAATTTTAATGGGGATATAGCATTCTGCCCGCTTCTTATTGAGCCTGCCTGCTGGCTTACGGACTTTACTTCGATCGGGCTTCCCGTATCAGCTGATAACGATGTGACTATGCCCACTGCATCCACTATCTTTCCCTCAACCTTAATTTCTGTCCGGGCTGCAAAGATTTCATTCTCACCTGAAGGACGCTCGTCGGCTTCAAATCCGAGAAACTTTCCCCTGTTCATAAGATCGATATTCAGCGTAGCAGTCTGTCCCCGTTCAAATTCATTGCTTCCGATAATGGTCGCATTAATATCCGGGCTGCCGTATACATTATAATAATTTTTTGCGAAATCAAAGCTTGTTGGCACTTTGTACAAGGCAGGCGTATCATAACCTGCCGAAGCAATTGTTAATGTCAATAAATAAAGAAATATTAATTTATTTAGTTTATTCATTTATAACTCCCTCCTGAAAATACGAACGGCGACAGCAAAGATAATTATAGAGAACATAAGTAGAATTATCAGGTCACCTGTTATTGCACTCAGCCCCTGTCCTTTTATCATGACAATACGCATGGCATCATTCGCATATGTAAGCGGGATAAAATATGCTATCCAGCGCATCCAGTCAGGAACTGAGTCTAAAGGGAAAAAAACGCCTGTTGCGAACATGGATGGAAGCGTAAATAGCATACTTATCTGCTGGAATGAGGTCATGTCTTCTGATTTTGCAGATATCGCAATCCCCATCCCCACGGCTCCGAAAGTGAATATAATAAGTATCAGTGCAACAAGGAACCAGGACCCGTTCATCTTGACCCCAAAGATAAGTATTGCAGCAAGGATCAGGATAACGGCACGAGCAAGCTGAAGGATCAGCTGGTGAATAGTCTTTCCTAAAATGACTGCACCCCTGCTGACAGGCGTCATAAGGATTCGGACTATTGTACCATCTTCCCTTTCACCTGCAACCGCATAGCCAGTACTCATCACGGTACCGAAGAATACAGTCAGGGCTATTACCGCAGGTGTAAGAAAATCTATGTATTTCAGATTTCCATAAATATCCGGGACTACCAAAAGGATAGTTCCCGGCTGGCTTTCCGAAAGTATCCTGTTCATGGTCTCAACTATGATACCACTTGATGTTGTATCTGACTGGTCGGTCAGCAGAATGACTTCAGGTTTTTCATTTTTGGCGAGGCTATCGCTATAATCCGATGGTATGATCAAAACCGCCTTATATTCCCCGGAATTTATTTTACCTTCAGCTTCGGACTGCGCCATGTCCTTCATATATGTTATTTCGAACATCTTGTTATCACTGTTTTTAGGAATGAAAATCCCGAGTTCCTTGACAAGAGCATTTGAAGTCACACCCATATCGTTGTTCACTACGAGCAGGCTCACATTATTGACACTTCCCCCCATACCATACCCGAAAAAAACGATCATAATTATAGGAAATATGAATAATGGTACAAACAGGACTTTTTTCCTGAAAAGTTGTCTAAATTCCTTTATCATTATTATCCGGGAATTCTTGAGCTCCTTTTTGATGTTAATTTTAATCACGTATCTCCTCGCCTGTAAGATGGATAAACACTTCTTCAAGGCTTGAGCTATTTGAAATGGTCTTCAGGTTTTCCGGTGTATCAATCGCCACCAGTTTCCCGGCATTCATTATTGCTACCCTGTTGCACAATTTATCAGCTTCTTCCATATAATGTGTAGTGAAGATCAATGTTTTTCCTTCTTTATTGAACTGCATTGCAAGTCTCCAGATAGCCTGCCTGGTCTGTGGATCAAGACCCGTCGTAGGTTCATCCCAGAAGATTATTTCAGGATCGTGTATGATAGCACATATGACCGACAGGCGCTGTTTCATTCCTCCTGAAAACCCCCCTGTAAACCGATCAGAATGCGTTTCAAGATTTACAAGTTTCAGGTAGTAATCTATTCTTTCATCCATTAATTTTTTTGGAACATCATACAGGTTTCCCATAAGTTCCAGGTTTTCCCTGGCTGTAAGATCAGAATAAAGACTGTGCTGCTGCGGGACAATCCCGATGATCTGTCTTATCTTTTCAGCTTCCTTTTCCACATCAAGCCCTGATACCATTATGCTTCCCCCGGTTGGTTTTACCAGTGTTGTAATCATCGCAAAAGTTGTGGATTTGCCAGCACCATTCGGTCCGATCATGCCGAATATCTCTCCTTTAAAGATTTCAAAATTGACATGATCTACTGCAATCAATTCAGTTCTTCTGGTCTTGAAGACTTTGGTGAGTTCCTTCACTTCAATAATTGTCTCCAATCCTTACCTCCATTTGCATGAAAATAACATGCACAAATATCATCATTGCATTGAAAACGTAAGACTTTTTCGCTCACTAGACTTTTGAATAGCAACCTCTCATCCGTTGGAAAAGTTAAACACTTCTTTCACACTTTCTTTTATATCTGTGTGAGATGAATCTATTAAAAATAGTTATCCAAAAAAATAGGGACGAAATGGATGGTATATAATACTGAGTACAGATCCGCACTAATTGAGCAGTTTGCTTATGTTGATACATGGAAATAAATCAGAAAAATTCGCCGAAATCGTGCTTAATAGCATGAAAGACGGTATTATTGTAATTGATGTCAGTAATTTCAGGATAATCGATGTAAATTCAGTTTTCCTGGAGAATTACGGGATGAAGAAAGAAGAGGTGATCGGAAAAACCTGTTATGAGATTACCCATAAAAGTGTTAAGCTGTGTACTCCTCCGGATGATATTTGCCCTCTTATGGATACTTTGAATACGGGTAAACATTCAACATCAGAGCATGTGCATTATATGAAGGATGGAAAAAAACGGTATGTAGAGGTGTCCACATCCCCAATAATGGATGAAAAAGGAAAGGTCGTTAGTGTCATCCATGTGGCAAGGGACATAACCGAAAACAAGCTTGCTGAGGATAAAATTAGAAGGTCTCTCCAAGAGAAAGAAACGCTTCTCAAAGAAATCCACCATCGTGTCAAGAACAATATGCAAATTGTATCCAGTCTTCTGAATCATCAAGCCCAGTATATCACAGATAAAAATGTGATTCGTATATTTACAGAAAGCCAGAACAGGATAGCATCTATGGCTCTTGTGCATGAAAAACTCTATCAATCAAAAGACCTGGCAAGAATTGATTTCTATAATTACATCAATGATCTGGCAGCTAACCTTTTTCAGTCTTATGTAGAAAATTCAGGCAAAATAACACTTAATATGAATATCGAAAATATTCAACTGGATATTGATCTTGCTATTCCATGCGGTTTGATAATAAATGAACTCATCACCAATTCTTTAAAATATGCATTTCCAGAAGGCAGAAAAGGTGAAATAAGGATAGTGTTTCGAAAAACGGATGAAGATATGCTTGAACTTATGATTGGCGATAATGGTATTGGCTTACCTCCGGATATAGATTTTAGAAAAGCCAATTCCCTGGGTCTCCATCTTGTTACAATACTGGCAGAAAACCAGCTTCATGGTGAGATTAATCTGAATCGAAACGGAGGAATGGAATTTCAGATTAAATTTAGAGGGATTAAAGATATTTGAAATTTCTCATCATTTTATTGACTCTTACCAATTAATAATAATTCAGTACTTTTAATATCCAGTGTTCTCGTTTGGAATTGCTAACATCTGAGTTCTATCGAATTTTCCTTGCAAATATATATTTAACTTCCAGACTCCGCCGAATTGCGATGTATTTGGAGACCATATATTGAAAAACCACAACTGAACGTTTTTAATCTCAGTGAACTACCTAACGCTAAAGCTGTGGGGCTTCCTGATTCATAGACCGAACTTGCTTTGATGTATGGGATACTGTTCAAGTATCTCAGGAACATCAAAGTATTGGCTTCAATCTCCCCAGGCGTTAATTCGATGCGTACCGCACCTACTTGGCTTAATCCTTCATTCTCAATATTGTCGGCTGAATTAGAATCCCTGTCCATAACATTCTTACATTTGTTACAGACATATACCCGTTCATCCAGAGCGATATCTTGAATGTTTCCACATTTCGAGCATGTTTTGGTTGATGGGAAATTCTTTGGTACTTCAATCAGAGTATGCGCTTTTTTCGATAATGCGCTTATTATCCCACCGATTGAAGTCGTTAAGATTTTCTTACCCCATATCCGTTGCCATGGATAAATAATAATTTCCGTTCCTGTGGATTAGAGTACCATTTGCAATGTCTGCTCCGTCATGTATTTGCTTTAATCCAATTACTTTTAATTTCTGTTTGACCCCTTGAATGTGGATATACTTATCCAGAATCTTAAAGGTATTGCCAAATTGTTTCAAAGGAATGGACTGGCATTCGCTTTTATATTTCAGTTTTCCTACTTTATATCCTTTCTTTTTCTTTTCGGCAAGACCACGAATATTGTCCTGGGTTCTGCTAATCAATCCTTGCCTCATCTGTGCAGAAAGGCAACGCAGTTCACGAATTTCAAAAACATCTTTGACTTTTACCGGAACTTCATCAACTTTATCACTCATTCCGAAAATTTTGTGTTGGGATAAAATATAATTATAGAACCATTTTGCTTCAAGGAATAACCTGTTAAGGTGTTCCTGTGTTGCATTATTTAGATGAGATGTGTCTATTTTAACCTCATAGACCCTACACATTTGATTTTTTTCTCTTAGCTTTTGTAGCTTTCAGAGATGCTTTAATAGTTTCATTCTTATTCTTATTCATTCGGACTCAACAAAGATTATATATGGCTTTGATGGTATATATTCGTTACGCCTATCCCCAAATTCGAACTCAACAATTCTTTTTTCGGGATAGGTATCACACTTGCAAAGGGTCGATTCATCCCATCGCTGAAGCTCTGGGCTTTCTCTTACCCTTTGAACCCATACCGTAACCCAATTTTTTTAAGGCCGGACAGGGATAATGAATATATCATGGAGAAATTCAGAATAATTTTGTTGAGTGTAGTAATCATGGCAATATTTTCAGGATGCGTAAGCGACACCAAACCGTCTGAGAAATCACAGTACACAGACATCAGTGTCCAGGAGGGAAAAGGAATGATCGACAGAGGAGAAGTTTTTATTCTTGATGTAAGGACACAGGAAGAATATGCATCCGGACATATCAATGGTTCGACATTGCTGGCAGTGCAGGATATACCAAAACAGGAGCTTGCCGAAAAGTTGAAGGAAATCCCGAAGGACAGGAAAATCCTTGTTTATTGCAGAAGCGGTCGCCGCAGTGCACAGGCTAGCGGGATACTTGCTGCGAATGGATTTTCGCAAGTTTACAATATGCAGGGCGGGATCACGGAATGGATGAATGCCGGATATGAAGTAGAAAAGTGAATCCCGATAACGGCGAACATTTAAAATGATTTTTCATTAAAAATAGTAGTGCATAACCGCATTATCTAAAATAAAACCGAATAATTTAAGTAGGTAGTCTCCTATGCAGAATCAAATTCAAAACGAACTATTATTTTGTATCATAGAGGAATTAAATGACAAGAGCTGAAATTTTATCTGATATCAAACAGGCTGAAAATGAGGCCAAAAGTATGGTAATTCAGGCACATGAAGACAGAACTAAAAAAGTGAACGAAGCGAAATCCCAGGCAAGGGATATCTTAAAATCAGCAGAAGAAGAAGCAGCCCAACATTTTGTTTCCGAAATCAACAAAGCAAAAAACGAGAGTAAGATAGAAAAGGAAAAAATAACCAAGAAAGGGTATCAGGAAGCAGAAGAGATTAAATCAAAAGCAAGAAAGAATATTTCATATGCCACTAAATTTATTTTAACTGAATTTGAGAGTGTGGCGAATGCTTAAACCCACAAGAATGACAAAGGTCGTAATAGCAGGCACAAAAGACCAGATGGAACCTGCTATTTCAGTATTTCACAGGTTGAATGTACTTCATATAACAGATTTCTCAAAAGAAACCGAAGATTTCAAGATTGGCCGCCCATTAAAAACAGCATCTAAATTCTCGGAATATCTACTTTCCCTCCGGGCGATTTCTAATCAGCTGGAACTGAAGGAAAGCGAATCCGGGAAAATAACAAAATCAATAGAATTATCTTCAGATATTGATGAAAAAATCACAAAACTTCAAAAAGAGGTTTCATCCCGCTTTGATGAGTTAAGAAATATTGAGTTCAAGCTTAAAGAAAAAGAAGACCTTATGTCCTCGGTCAAACCATTCTTTGGTCTGCCTCTGTCCCTGGATTCTTATACAGGATATGAAAGCGTAAAAGTATTTATGGGCTATATAGATATCGATCTTGAATCCAAGATCAATAAAATTCACAGTAATTTTGAATTATTTATGGGAGAACATGAAAAAAGAAAGATCTTTGCCCTCTTTATTCCAAAAGAATTTGAAAGGGAGGTTCAAGACCTTCTCCAGGAAGAGCGTACTTATGTGGAATTAAAAGTTCCCCCGTTAAAAGGTAATCCGCCAATCATATTAGATGAACTCAAAAAAGAGATTTCAAATCTCAAAGAAAATTCCTCTTCATTAGAAACGGAACTTGATAAGCTAAAGGAGGAATATTCCGAATTCATAATTGCAGCGGATGAGCATCTTTCAATTGAAACCCAGAAGTCTGAAGCGCCTTTAAGGTTTGCCACAAGTCCAAATGCTTTTATTATTGATGGCTGGGTTCCATCGAATAAATTTGATGAAATTGAAATGGAATTGCAGAAAAGCACAGGTGGGAAAGTCTATTTAACTAAGATTGCTCCGGAAATCGACGAAAAAGAAATTCCGATAGAGCTTGAAAATCCTGTCGCTGCAAAACCGTTTGAACTTTTGATTAATACGTTCGCGACGCCAAAATATAAAGAGATCGATCCATCCTTATTTTTATTCGTTACTTATCCGTTGTTTTACGCCCTTATGCTGGGAGATGTAGGATATGGATTGATCGTGACTGCAATAGGCTTTTTTATAATACGGAAATTTAAAACCGGAGGACTCAATGCATTGGCATTGATATTATTGATATCAGGATTACTTTCAACAGTTTTCGGTGTAATTTATGGGGAATTCTTCGGGTTCCCTATATTTAATCTGGAATTTAAGGGAGAATTTGAAGCAGGAATTCTGGGTATTGCAGGGCCTGCAATAGCAGGAATACATTTACCTGTTCATCGTTTTGAGTCGGTCAAACCATTACTTCTTCTGTGTTTCGGTATCGGGATATTCCATGTTATTCTCGGATATATCATTGGATTCAGAAATCAGGTTATAATGCATGATCTGAAGCATGCGATCTATACAAAGGGAAGCTGGATGATGATTTTGATTGGCGGAGTCATGGCAATAGCAAAGATAATGCCTGCATTGATGTCAAAATCGCCCATGCCAACAGGTGACCCGATTTTGATTCTAGGGTCAGGATTATTCTTCATTGGAGTGATAATACTAATAATCGGAGAGGGCTTTATTTCACTTCTTGAATTGCCAACACTTCTGAGCAATATATTATCTTACTCAAGAATACTTGCAATTGGTCTTTCTTCTGCAGGAATAGCACTTGCAGTAAATAAGATGGCAATGAATCTTATGATCAAACCGGACGGGGTTCTTATGGGTGGAGGAATAGTACTTGCCCTTGCAGGGATTGTAGTTTTGTTCATAGGGCATGTCATAAACCTATTATTAGGGATACTCGGGCCGGGACTACATTCATTGAGACTTCAATATGTGGAGTTTTTTACTAAATTTTATGAAGGGGGCGGTACAAAATACCTTCCCTTTGGTCATAATAGAAAATATACGGAGGAATGAAAAATATGGATCCAACACAAGCTGGAATGGTAGCTATAGGAGCAGGAATAGCAGTAGGACTTTGCGGAATTGGAGCAGGAATGGGTGAACAGGCCATTGGAGCAGCAGCAGTTGGTGCAATGGCAGAAGATGAAAAATTCTTCGGTAAAGGTCTTTTAATGACCGTTATACCCGAATCCATTGCAATTTTCGGACTGGTCGTCGCTCTGATTTTATTGTTCGTATTCTAAAGGTAAGACATGGGACTTGAAGCGATAGTTGAGGAAATCAAGGCCAAGGGCAAGGCAGAAGCCTATAAAATAAACCAGGAGACGTCTTTGGAAGTTTCTAAGATTATTGCAGATGCCCGGGCCGGCGCCGCTAAAATAAAAGCCGCCAAAGAAGATGTTCTTAAAAAAGAAATGGAGAGATTAAAGCAGCAAGAACTGTCAAGTGCCAATCTTGAGGTCAAAAAAGCTAAACTCAATGCCCGCAAGGAAATCCTTGATGCGGTTTATGAGGACGCCAGGGAGGCGATCTCAAAACTGCCGGCTGAAAAGAACCAGAAAATCCTGAAATCAATTATTGAAAAGAACCAATCGGGTAATAATAAAATATATTCGAGAAGTAAAGACAAATCAACAGTTACAAAAATGACGAAACTGGAATTTGCAGGTGAAATTGATTGCATCGGTGGCATTGTTATGGAAAACGCTGATGGAAGCGTAGTTCTGGACTTCAAGTATGACATGATCCTTAAAAATGTCAGTGAACAATCCTTAAAACAGGTTTCCGGAATATTATTTGGGTGAAAAAAGGAATGGGTAAATCACAAGCTGTCAAATATGCATATATTGTGGCCAGAGTTCGGGGTATGAAGGGAAAACTTATCCCGAAAGAAATGTATCCCAAATTTCTTAACATGGATATACCTGAGATCACACGATTCATCGGGGAATCCGAGTATAAGAATGATGTTGATGAACTTGGAAAGAAGTATAAAGGTACTGATCTTTTTGAACATGCATTGAACCAGAACCTGGCTTTGACCTACCGCAAATTGATCGAAGTATCCCAGAATGAAGCAAATTATATAATAACCGAATATCTTCGATATTGGGATATATGGAATATCAAAACCATACTGCGTGGAAAATTTTCAGGTGCAAGCGAGGATGATATCCTTGAAGATGTAGTTTCTGCGGGACAGTTAAGATACAGGGATCTATTGGAGATCATAAAGATAGGGACCATTGAAGGAGTTATTGCAGCATTATCAAAAACACCATATTATCCTGCACTTTCGGGATATAAAGGAGTTCTGGCAGATATTGAGAACAGCCTTGATAAAATGTATTATGCAGGCTTGATCAAAGCAGGAGAAAATTCCAGAGACCAATTTTTCCTGAAATTCCTCAGGACCGAAATAGATTTGAAGAACTTGAAAAATCTCTTCAGGATGAAACGCGCCGGAATGGAACGCGAGGAAATCATCAAACTTTTGATTCCGGGCGGTATTGAATTTAATGAAACACAACTTGGGAAACTTGCATCTTTGCCTTTTCCCGAATTTGTTCGGGCCCTTGAAGAATTTTCATACTGGAAGGTAATAGCAGACATAAGTGGTGAATTGACCTCACTTATCAATGTTGAAACACGTCTTGATAAATATGGTCTCCTAAATATTACCAGAATATCATATTATTATCCGCTTTCAATTCTTCCGGTCCTTGATTATATTGTGAGCAAAAAAATGGAAGTTGATAATCTAAGAATAATCGTGCGTGGAAAAGAAACAAAACTTCCAGAGGAAATAATAAAAGCCCACCTGGTGATGTAGATGGAAATAGCAGTTGTTGGAAATAGTGATTTTGTCATAGGATTTAGACTTGCAGGTATTCGAAAAATTTTTGATACAACCTCATCAGATATTGAATCAAAGATCCGGGACGTATTGAAAGATAAAAGCGTAGCTATTCTTGTTGTTCATAATGATGATCTAAGAATGTTATCTCCCCATATGCAGCAAACACTTGATGACTCAGTTGAGCCAACAGTGATAGCTATCGGCGGAAAAGGCGAAAGTACGAACCTGAGAGATAAGATAAAGCAAGCGGTGGGTGTGGATCTCTGGAAATAATTCTAATTAAATTAAAATAGCAGGTGTCACAGATGAAAAATAAAGGTGAAATTTATAGGATATCAGGGCCTGTCGTGATTATTACAGGCTTGAATACCAAGATGTATGATGTGGTAAAAGTCGGAAATGAAGGTCTGATGGGTGAGGTAATAGGTATTGAAGGAGATAAATCCACAGTACAGGTTTATGAAGAAACTTCGGGCGTAAGGCCCGGCGAACCCGTAGAAAATACCGGCATGTCCCTTTCGGTCGAACTTGGCCCGGGACTGCTTGAGAGTATATACGATGGGATCCAGCGTCCTCTTCCTGTATTAAAGGACAAAATGGGTGACTTTATAAAACGCGGTGTTTCTGCAAATGGCCTATCACGAGAGAAAGAATGGGATTTTGTCCCTACGGTCAAAAAGGGCGATAAACTCAATGGCGGGGATATAATTGGAACCGTTCAGGAAACAAAGAACATTGAGCATAGAATTCTTGTCCCGCCTACGATTTCTGGAACTGTAAACGAAATCAAGAAAGGAAAATTTAAAGTTGATGAAGTGATCTGCACTCTTGCCGACGGCAAGACCCTCACAATGATGCAAAAATGGCCTGTAAGGAAGCCAAGGCCAGTAAGCAAAAAACTGACACCGAGCACTCCCCTGATAACAGGCCAGAGGATCCTTGATGGACTGTTCCCTGTTGCAAAAGGTGGGACTGCGGCAATTCCCGGTCCTTTCGGAAGCGGAAAAACAGTTACGCAGCAGCAGCTTGCAAAATGGAGCGATACGGAGATAGTCGTATATATTGGATGTGGAGAACGCGGCAACGAAATGGCAGACGTTCTGTATGAATTCCCTGAGATCAAAGACCCAAAAACGGGCCGACCTTTAATGGAGCGCACGGTTCTTATCGCGAATACATCCAACATGCCGGTAGCAGCACGAGAAGCCTCGGTTTATACGGGTATTACGATTGCTGAGTATTACAGGGACATGGGTTATGACGTATCCTTGATGGCGGACTCCACATCCCGCTGGGCAGAGGCCATGAGAGAAATATCCTCACGTCTTGAAGAAATGCCAGGTGAAGAGGGATATCCGGCTTATCTTGCCGCAAGATTATCAGAATTCTACGAGCGTGCAGGAAAAGTAAAAGCCCTTTCGGGAAAAGACGGCTCAATTACTGTAATCGGGGCAGTTTCACCTCCGGGTGGTGATTTCTCGGAACCTATTACACAGAACACACTCCGTATAGTAAAAGTATTCTGGGCTCTTGATGCCAAGCTTGCCCAGAGAAGGCATTTCCCATCAATTAACTGGCTTAACAGTTATTCGTTATATACCAAAGCTCTTGGACCATGGTATGATGAACATGTGTCTCCTGACTGGGTAAAACTCAGGAACGATGCAATGGAATTACTGCAAAAAGAATCCGAACTCCAGGAGATTGTCCAGCTCGTAGGTTCTGATGCCCTTCCTGAGGATCAGCAATTGACACTTGAGGTCGCAAGAATGATCCGTGAATATTTCCTGCAGCAGAATGCCTACCATGAAGTGGATACATTCTGTCCAATGGATAAACAATTCAAACTATTGAAATCCATTATGTCATGGGGCGACAAAGCTCATAATTCCCTGGATGGGGGTGCGCCTATAGAAGATATAATGAAATTGAAATCAAAAGACGACCTTGCCAAAGTAAAATATGAGAAAGAATTCGACACCGCGCTTGGCGTGATCTTAAAAAGCATGGAAGATGAGTTTGCCAAATTGAGAGGTAAGTAAAATGACAAAAGAATATAAGACAATCAGCCAAATTGCAGGCCCGCTTATCTTTGTAGAAAAGACTGAACCGGTGGGTTACAATGAACTGGTCAATATCAATCTTCCAGACGGCACCACCAAGAGGGGACAGGTACTCGATACTTCCAATGATATCGTTGTAGTTCAGGTTTTTGAAGGAACAGGCGGCCTTAACAGGGATTGTGGTGTCAGGTTCACAGGTGAAACGATCAAACTTCCTGTTTCAAAAGACCTTCTGGGAAGAATATTATCAGGCGCTGGCGAGCCTCTTGATGGAGGGCCGCGCATAGTTCCTGAAGACAGGCTTGAAATAACAGGCGCTGCTATCAACCCATACGCGAGACTTCCGCCTAAGGATTTTATCCAGACCGGCATATCCACAATAGACGGTATGAATACGCTCGTTCGCGGACAGAAACTTCCGATCTTTTCGGGTTCGGGTCTGCCTCATAATGAGATCGCACTTCAGATCGCTCGACAGGCAAGAGTCAGGGGTTCAAATGAACCATTCGCAGTAGTATTTGCTGCAATGGGTATCACCAATGAAGAAGCGCAGTACTTCATGAGCGACTTTGAGAGGACAGGCGCACTGGAGCGGGCAGTGGTTTTCCTGAACCTCGCAGATGACCCGGCCGTTGAGCGTCTCATCACGCCAAGACTGGCACTTACAGCTGCTGAGTACCTTGCATATGAACATGATATGCATGTACTGGTCATACTTACGGATATTACGAATTACTGTGAAGCGTTGCGTCAGATGGGCGCGGCAAGAGAAGAAGTGCCAGGCAGAAGGGGTTATCCGGGTTACATGTACACTGACCTTGCTTCATTATACGAACGCGCAGGTGTCGTAAAGGGAAGAAAAGGCTCAGTTACCCAGTTCTCCATATTATCAATGCCAGGGGATGATATCACACATCCCATTCCTGATCTTTCAGGATATATTACCGAAGGACAGATAGTAATTTCAAGGGAACTTCACAGGAAAGGCATCTATCCGCCTGTTAATGTACTGCCATCATTATCAAGACTTATGAACTCAGGGATAGGCGCAACAAGGACAAGGGAAGACCATAAAGCAGTGTCTGACCAGTGTTATGCGGCGTATGCCGAGGGTAAGGACTTAAGAGGACTTGTTGCCATCGTGGGCAAGGATGCCCTTTCCGAGAGAGACAAGAAATTCCTTGAATTCGCAGATATGTTCGAGGACAGGTTCGTGCGCCAGGGTATTGATGAGAACAGGGACATAGAGACAACCCTCGGCATTGGCTGGGAACTGCTGGCCGAATTACCTGAAGCGCAGCTCACAAGGATAGATAACAAATATATCCAGAAATACCATCCTGCCCATAAGGCACAAAAACAGGAATAGTATGTCTATAAAGGACAACATAAAACCCACGCGTTCGGAACTTATTGATCTTAAGAAGAAGATCAAGCTCAGCCAGGGCGGCCACAAGCTTTTGAAGATGAAGCGTGACGGCCTGATACTTGAACTGTTCGAGATACTTGAGAAAGCAAAGGATATAAGGAGCGAAGTGGAAAAGCAATTCGCTCTTGCTACACTGAAAATTTCCATCGCCAAATCGGTCGAGGGTGTGGTAGTTGTGAAATCCACAGCATTTGCACTTAAGGATACTCCCAAACTTGAACTTCAAAGTAAGAACGTAATGGGTGTAGTTGTCCCTAAAATCGAGGCTTCAAGCGTCCATAAGAATCTTCAAGACCATGGTTATGGAATTATCGGCACAAGTTCACGCATTGATGAAGCTGTGGATTCATATGAAATACTTGTTGAGAAGATCATCCTTGCCGCCGAGATCGAGACCACAATGAAGAAACTGCTTGAGGATATTGAGAAAACCAAGCGCAGGGTAAATGCCCTTGAATTCAAAGTCATCCCGGAACTTGGTGAAGCCAGGGATTTCATTATTTTGAGGCTTGAAGAGATGGAAAGGGAGAATACCTTCAGGCTAAAGAGGATAAAAGGCTAATTATCCCATCTTTTTTGCCGCAAGCTCAATCGCTTCGATCAAGCTGTCTTTTGGCATGATAGAAGTAACAGGAATGCGAAGGATCTTCTCGACAGTAGTGCTTACAATAGGAGCGCATACAAGTGCTTTTGCACCATCCCTTTCAGCTTTTACTGCGGCTATAATGGCTTCTTCCATGGAGGTTGCGGAATATTCCCTGATCGTGAGGAGCCTGCCGGCTACTTTCAATTTTTTCTCAGTTATATAATCAAGGACAGGGCGGGCTGCGATGACGGCTATGAATTCAGGTTTATCAGTTCCTTCAATCTTACGAAGCACAGATATGATCTGCCTCAGGGTCTTGATATTGGGTTCACGCTGGCCGGATAATAATTTGTATAATGTACTTGCAGAGATACCTGATCTTTCACTGAAATCCGCTGCTGTAGAATGAAGTTCTTCCTTAATTGTTCTCTGGAATTCCTTTATAAACGCTTCATCCGATTCCATTGCCGCGCGTACCAGATCTTCTGATGTCATCACAATTGTAGATATTGTATTCGTTATTTATACTTTTGGGTTAATGATAAATTCAAATTATCAACCCAAGGTCATTTTTTATATTGTGTTTTTCAACCTCAGCAAGTTTTTTCGGAAAATTCAATATCTTTGAAAATGTTTCATTTGCCATGGGCCTGTTACAGCCAGGACATCCGGAAGTCTGGAAAGCTTTTCCATCTTCAATAGTTTGAAGAATAACATCTGCATCCACTCCGTAATCAATAAGAACTCCTTCTCTAAATATCATTTCAGGATAAGATGCGAGCTTTTCAAGGATCAATTGCCTGGCAAGCTGCACGGTTCGATAGTGCTTTAGGGTTTCATTTTCTGTCTTATCAGATGCTATTGACTGCGTCCCCGGTATGTAGGTATATGAAAACAGTGCTGCATTCACATTATTATTCGAAAGACTTGAAATTATCTTGATCGCATCCTCATCATTTTCACCAAGACCTATTATCAGGTGCGTCCCCACTTTTTCAAATATTGCGGCTGCCAATTTCATAGCTTCAATGTGTCTTTCCCAGGAATAAGGTCCGCCCGTTGTCTTTCCTTTGATCTTATCGAATAATTCGGGCGTGCAGGCATCAAGGGGTATGACAAGTTCATTGACTCCCATTTTTCTCAATTCTTCATATTTTCCGGTATTCAGGGGAAAAACCGACAGGGAAATGGGAATCTGGCTCTCTTTGCGGATCTTTTTTATGAGATAAACCGTATCTTCCCACCATGTATCATAAAGTACGGTCTGTATGCAGGCGCGGGCGAGATATTCCCGTTCATAAGCCATCTTGATCCTAGCAACTACTGCTTCAAGGTCAAAAGGTATGTACATGCCGCGCGCAATATGAGTCAGGTCTGCGGATGAGCCGGATGCTTGGGCGCAGAACTGGCAGTTTGCCATGCAGCGTTTTTCGGTATATATCTGAAGATATGCCGTAGTGGGTGGTGTATCCATCTGCACAAGTTCAAGCCCGAGTACGCCCAGGGTTCCCATCGAAACCCTGACTTTTTTCATGCTCGTCAGGGTATCAACAGGAACTATGCTTAATTGCTTTTGTGGGGCATGCATCAACACATGCACAGCATTCGATGCAATCTGCAACACGTATGGCTTTTGATTTCCCCTCCACGATTTCAAAAACATTAGTGGGGCAAACATTAACGCATTCCCCATCGGCGTTACACTTATCTTCATCAATTTCAATCGTTATAGACCCTTCACTATATTTCTTAACTACCATGATTTTTCTCTCCAATTCGATTAGTGTTGTTATTCAAGATTAAAGGTTTTGGTTACCTGCTCATTCTTATATTTACCTTCTTCCAATCGTCTCCTACTCCGTGAAGGGTTTCAATTGAGCCTTTGACCATTCCACAAAGGATTTTCTTTACAAAATCGTTCATAGGTATTTCCGTACCGTCTATCTCAAGGATCATTTCGATATCTTCCATATAATTTCTCCATCCCCATTATGTAAGATTCTCAATATAGTCTATTGCCTGGAAAGATTTTATGCATATGAAAATGATTATACTGGCAAATGCAGGAATATAAGATAAAGATCCTTGATATGCAAAAAGACGAAAGGCCGCGCGAGAGACTGATAAAGAACGGCGCATCGGCATTGAGCGATTCTGAACTCCTTGCAATAATCTTGAGGACGGGTTCAAAGCAGGAAAACGTCATAAACCTCTCCCAGAGGATCTTAAAAGAATATAACATTAAACAGCTCTCACAGACGAATCTCACACAATTAATGAGGATCCATGGTATCAAAGAAAGTAAGGCTGCGCAGATAGCAGCCTGTTTTGAGATAGCACGGCGCCTGGAGTCTTTCAAGGATGGGGAAAAACAAAAGATCAGTTCTCCTGAAGATGTTTACAGGCTTATCTATCCGAAAATGAGGGAACAGAAAAAAGAACTTTTTATCGAACTATGCCTTGATACAAAAAACCGGATAATCAGGGAGGAAATAATTTCTGTGGGTTCATTGAATGCAAATATCGTGCATCCCAGGGAAGTATTCAAACTTGCCTTAGCAGAATCGGCAGCACATATAATCGTTGTCCATAATCATCCTTCCGGCGACCCGGCGCCAAGCAGGGAAGATATCGAAATTACAAAAAAACTGGCACAAACCGGAATTATTATGGGGATCACCCTTCTTGACCATGTAATAATTGGCGACGGACGACATTTCAGCATGAAAGAGGCGGGACATATCCAGAACGGGGAGTAAAATGGCATATTCTGCGATTATCCTTGCCGGGGGAAAAGGTAAACGCATGGGTTACCAGGAAAAAGCTCTCATGGCATTCAATGGCAACCCCCTTATCACTTATGTTATCAAAAGCCTTGAAAAAGTCGTTGATGATATCATCATTTCCGTTCGTGATAAGGCACAGGAAGAGTTGTTGATCCCGGTATGGCCAGGGTACACCTATGTATCTGACGCTTATGAAAACACAGGCCCACTTTCGGGAATACTTTCAAGCCTGCTGGTTTGCAGGGATGAATTTTGTTTTATCGCCGCATGCGATATGCCTTTTATTAACGAAAATGTCGTAGAATTGCTTTTCAAGAAAAGTGAAGATCACGATGCTGCCATTGTGCGCCGTGAAGACGGATATATTGAACCGCTACATGCTGTTTATAAATGTAAACCAATGGTCTTTGAGACAAAGAAAGCTATTATGCAGGGAAAGAAAAAGATCCTTGCTCCCATTCATAGGATGAATGTCAATTATGTGGAAATTGAAAAAATCAGGAAAATTGATCCTGATTTAAAAACATTTATCAATATCAATACACTAGAAGATTTGAATCCATCTTAATAATGTATACAATTAATTATTCTGCACTTGAACTTAAAGGCGGTCTATCACATAAAAAAACCCATACGGTAGCGGTAGAGAATACTATTGAGCTTTTTATAAATAAAATCCCCATCGCATCAATACTTTCAACACCGGAAATGTTAAAAGAGCTGGCCATCGGGTATCTGATATGCGAAGGCCTGGTGAAAAACCCTGAGAGCATAAGGAATTTCAAGATTGATGGGAACAGGATATATGCCGTGATCGAACAGTCCGAACATCTTGAACTCTGGCGCGAATTAAGGTCATCGGGATGTGTAGGCGTAAGGTGGGAGGAGAATGAGAATATTTCGATCGATTCGGATACAAGATTCAGCGCAAATTCAATTGAGAAAAGCCTTGGATTCCTGGAATCCGATATATACAGGGAAACGCATGGGACGCATGCGGCATGTCTCATAAATGTAAGGGGGGAATGCGTGGCAAAAGCCATAGATGTAGGAAGACACAATGCTTTTGATAAAATTGTGGGATATGCATATCTTAATGGGATAGATGTGAGGGAGCATTTCATCATATCCACGGGACGCCAGTCGGCAGGTATGGTGTTAAAAGCCGCCCGTGCCGGGATCCCGCTTGTCGCCACAAAGACAGCGCCTCTTAATTCCGGTATCGATGCTGCCCACAGGTGCGGAGTATGTCTTGTGTGTTTTGTTTCAAATGACCGGATTTCGGTCTTTTCGCATCCTGAGAGGCTTCTATGCCACCTGTAATTTGTATTGTGGGGACGAGCAAGACCGGGAAAACAAAATTAATGGAAGAATTGATAAAAGACCTTAAAGGTCGCAGCCTGAAGGTAGGCGCCTTAAAATACCATAAACACGGAGATTTTGAAATAGATGTAAAAGGCAAAGATACATGGAAATATGCAAATGCTGGGGCAGATACCGTTGCCATAACCTCCTCCGTGAAATTTGCTCTTATAAAGAACAAAAATGTAATAACTGATATTGACGAGATATGTGAAACATATTTTTTTGACACCGATGTTGTCCTTGCGGACGGATTCACTCAATCCGACAAGCCTCGGATCATTGTAGTGGAGAATGAGAAGGATGCGGAATTTTTCAAAAGGGGATGCAGGGTCATATCGATTACGGATGATAAGATCAAGGATTTTAAAAGTGTTTTTCAAAGAGTGCTTGAATTCCTGGAAACATGAAAAAATTATTATAGGGCTAATCCCAATAATTCGACATGGATTATTGGTTGGGCAATTTCATCAATGATTATGTCCTGTATAAAATAATAGAAGGAATTATAGCGATACTTTCAATGATCGTGGTTTACCTGGGTATCCACATAGCTTTGAATTGGAAATTCATAAACAAGGAAATTCCGGATTCAAACGAAATAATCTCACAAAAACAAAGTTTTAATAGAAGTACAATGTTTATTTTTATTGCCGGTTTTTTTATGATTATACACGAATTTTTTGAAGGCTTTGAGAAAGAAACGCCCGATTTCGCGACGTATGAATTGCTTGAACTGGTCGCGCTTTCCGGATTGGTATTGTTTTTATATGAATGGCATAAAATATTGTTGAAATTAAAAAAGAGTAGGTCAGTTAAGTAATTCAGGATTTTATTTGTTTCCCATCAACTTCATTGTTGCTATCCAGAGGCAAAGTACAGTGAAGGGATAGGTTATTAACCATCCAACTCCCACAGTACTTCCGAGGGCATTTATTACGAGAAGCACGACACCGAGGATCAGGGAAAACTCAAAGTTCTCCTTTCCAATTCCATAACTCTTTTTGAGAGAATCAATCGCACCGGCTTTTGTTGATATTGCAATTGGAATAGCATACTGGAAGAGTAACATAAGAATCAATCCAGGGATAATAAGGAGGATCAAACCTACAAGGATTACCAGGCCCCCGACTATAAACATGACCCAGCTGACTATAAAATAATCAAAACCTTTGAAAACGTCTTTTATTTCCACATTTTCCCCGCGGATGATCTTGCGTCCCATGATGTAGAGGCCGAAGAGCAGTGGAGGCGCCGTAATTATGAGAATCGAACCTATTGCTGCGACCACTGCGGCAACAATAAATATAGCGAATTGTTTCTTGTAAATATCAAAACCTTCACTTAATATATCTTCTACCTTAAAATTCAAGGGATCAACTCCAGATTAATATTATCCCTGACAAAATATATAGTTTGCCCCGATTGTATAGTAAATTGAAAAAGCTGTAACAATCAAAGCACCTGGATTATCTATGTTCAATGAAGACAATTTCGAGAAAAAGATCTCCATGAAATTCATACAGACGCTGAACAGGCATCTTCCCGTAAAAAGGAAAACGCTCAAAGAACTTCTTGGGGAAGACAGGCCAAACATAAAAAACCTGGACGGTTCCACTCATTCTTTTGACAAAAAAGAACTTGAAAGAATCGCTTCCATGATACCTGAATGGGAGTATGATAAATTGAGGCTTCCCATATATCTTGAGATGTGTTCCTCGATGGAAAGGGGCACAATTAAGATTTCGGGAAGGGTAGAATGCATGGTAGTAAACAGAATCCTGTATGAAGATGAAGAGATTAAGAAAAAGGAAATTAAGGATTCCATGATCATCTATTATCCCCACCTCAGGAAAGTACGAAAAGAACTTCCAACAACCACGCAATTCATGTTTACGATGTGATCATGTAACAATAAAGGTTGTCAAAAG
>Ga0172443_1068_pt1 | contig 23638 bp, 27 predicted proteins | sample MayberryNE_Catta_6_FD_114741 | JGI IMG/M metagenome (GOLD analysis project Ga0172443, IMG submission 114741) | reverse complement strand
TCTGAGGGTATCCAGCTTACAATTGAGGATATAAAAAGAATTAAGGAATTGGGATATTTACCTGAAGATTTCCTTGATTTTGATGAAAAAAATAATGTATTCAAGATAAAGGGAAAAGAAGGAAAGTGCTTTTTCAATGGAAAAAAACTGGAATGCACAATACGAGAGAATGAGCCTCTAATATGCCGTTTACTTCCATTCAGGATCATTGAGGTCTCATATTCGGATGAACCTTTGATGAAGCTAAAACCAGTCGTGGATTGTCCTGGAGTGGGTCAGGGAAAAAAGATCGATAAGAAAAAGATCGAAGCGGATGCAACAAAATTCCTGCGGGAAAACCAGAAACTCATAAGGGATGTCAGAAAGAAGGGCATGAAGGGCATTATTGAAGAGCTTTAGTTCACACTACTTCCATATCTTTCCATTATAGCTGTTCGTAACAGGACACCCCAGGCATCGGTTTGAGATATGGTGCGCACAATCCTTGCAGTTGCATCCGTTGCCGCATGGCGGCGTATCGCTAAATTCAAAATTCATTTTTATTGGCATGACAAGGTCTTTCATCGTTGCTATAACGATACTGACCTCTGCGCCCCTTACGAGGGGATTGCTCCTGAGGTGTCCGTCCACGATCGCCTCGAGTGTGGCTATGTCCTCGCCCACAAAGAAAAGGCATAAATTATGTTTTCCTGAGACTATCAAACCATTAAGGAAATACGGACAGTCCTTGAAAATATCAAGAACAGACGAAGTGTTATTGGCGATCACATCAACCTTGGCCATGTATAGGCCAACTTTTTTCAGGTTCATTCCAACAACATGCGACAGGGCGCCTTTTTTTTTCAATTTGTATATCCTTGCGCTAATGGAAGGCTGGGATATCTTGAGTTTTTCTGCCATTTCACTCTGGGACATTTCGGGATATTTTTCAAGAATTGATAATATTTCCCGGTCTCTTTTATCAAGGTCAAGGAATTCTTTCATATATTCTGATAAATACATGAATTATTAAATAGTTTTCTATTATCTACTATATTTTACCATAATTACCTTATTAAATATAACCAATATCCTTATAAGTTATAAAATCAGTTGTTATTTGATAATATATGAATAGAGATATTGTTTTCATAGATGAAGAAAAATGTAATGGTTGCGGTTTGTGTATTCCCAATTGCGCTGAAGGAGCAATTAAACTGGTCAACGGAAAAGCAAAACTGGTCGATGACAGGTTCTGCGACGGCTTAGGCGCCTGCCTGGGGCATTGCCCACAGGATGCGATCACCATAACAAAAAGGGATGCAAAAGAATTTGACGAAGAAGCGGTAAAAAAACACCTCGCTGTGCCAAAAAATGATATGAAAAAGCCAGAAAAGAATATTCCATGCGGCTGCCCGGGAAGCATGGCCATGGACCTGAGAAGTGAGAAAAAGACTCCTGAAACCCATGGACGGCAAAGCGCACAATTGAGGCAGTGGCCAGTACAATTGACGCTTGTATCCCCGGAAGCATCATATTTTAAGGATTCTGATCTTCTTGTGGCGGCCGACTGCGTACCTTTCGCATATCCAAATTTCCACTCGGACTTCCTAAAGGGAAGATCTTTGATAATTGGATGTCCAAAGCTGGATGATGCGGATTTTTATATTGAGAAGCTGACCGAACTTATCAAGAAAAACAACCTTAAGAGCATCACGCTTGTTAATATGGAAGTTCCCTGTTGTTTCGGGCTGCAAAGAATTGTCGAGGAAGCAATTAAGAAGGCTGGGAAGGCCATACCTGTCAGGCAGACTGTAATAACGGTACGGGGAGAAAAGAAGTAAAATTAAATAAAATAGGGAATATTATTCTGGCATTTAGATAATGGAAATTTAATATATGATTTTTCTCCCGGGGATTTTGTATGCCCACCTGCTGGAACCATTTATATAATATATTTCTTCATTGCTGTTCCTTTCAATATATTGAATGTTCCCATCCTCTACTTCACCAGATTCCAGTTTGAATCTAACATTTGCTCCTATTGTGTATTTCATAATATCCATCCTGCCAGGTTTTAATAAAAACCGGCCAAAAGTCCCTGATCCACAATAAGTAATAATTAGCATAGTTATTTAAACGTTTTGGTTTTTATCGGAATTAGTGCTATTTTATTGCTACAATATTCAGAACTAAACCCTAAAATGTGAATAGTTGGGTATGAAATCCATGTTGTATCCCATTATTTCCGTGTAGTGACTTTAGTACTACTTTAATCACACCATACTATTTATCAGTGCTACTTAATTCATAAGGATGGAGTAAAACATTATTTGTTTTACGGAACAGGTTGGGGAGAGACAACATGCAGGTTGGGGAGTGGGGGTACATTTATAGGTGTGCAGTAAAACATTTTAAGTTTCACGGAAGATTATCCAATCTATCCAGCAGCATATCCCTTGCCGCCCTGGCATCTGCCCTTCCCTTTGTCTTTTTCATCACAGCTCCCACCAGCGAGTTAAGCGCCTTTTCCTTCCCCGCCCTGTAATCAGCCACTGCCTGGGGATTTTCCTTAATGGCTTCTTCCGCCGCAGTTGAAACGATATCGCCTTCAACTTTCAGGAGACCTTTTTCTTTCACGATCTCATCGGGTGAGCCGCCTTTATCAAGCAGCGTCCTGATAATATCAACTGCGCCATCTTCGGTTATTTTCTTGTTCATGAGCAGATCGATAACAGAAAGCATATGCTCTTTCTTGAAAGCTTCGATAGCCAGGTCACGATAATTCAATTCGCCCTTCAACACATCACATACCCACACTGCAGCCATTTTAGGATCAACCTTCTTTGCCACATCTTCATAAAATATCGCAAACTTAAGCTCCGATGTCAGGGCTTTGGCATGGTCATCCATGATGCCGTATTGCTCCACAAACCTCAGACGCCTTGCATCCGGCAGTTCTGGCAGCGTGGCCTTTATGGCTGGCGCCCAGCCTGAAATCTTAAGAGGCACAAGGTCAGGCTCGGGGAAATAGCGGTAATCATGCGCCTCTTCCTTGGAACGCATGGAAAGCGTGATCTGGCGCGCCTCATCAAAGTGGCGCGTTTCCTGTACAACAACACCGCCCCTTCTCAAAACATTCTTCTGGCGCACTATTTCAAAGAGGAGCGCCCTTTCTGCGCCCTTGTGCGATGAGATATTCTTTATCTCGGCCCTCTGGCCTCCCATGATCGAAATGTTGGCATCTACCCTGAGGGCACCTTCGAGATCCCCATCGAAAATATCAAGATATTCAAGGATGTTCCTGAGCTTGTCAAGATACCGGCGCGCCTCTTTCGGGCTTCGCATATCAGGGTCGCTCACCACTTCAAGAAGCGCCACCCCTGAACGGTTATAATCAATAAGCGTATATTTTGACTTATCGATCGTTCCCTCATGAACAAGCCTTCCGGGATCTTCTTCCATGTGAGCCCGTGTTATTCCCACCCTGTGCTCCCCATCCTCGCCCTCTATAGTGATATAGCCTCCGCTTGAAATGGGAAAATCGTACTGCGTTATCTGAAAGCCTTTAGGAAGGTCAGGATAATAATAATTCTTCCTGTAGAACTGGGTATGCTCTTCTACGGTGCAATTAAGAGCAAGGCCCACTTTAATCGCTGCTTCCACCGCTTTCTTATTTATCACAGGCAGCGACCCGGGAAGACCCAGGCATACAGGACAAACATGGGAATTGGGCGGGTCATTGTGGTAATCCGTAGTACATCCGCAGAATACTTTTGTCTTTAGCCTGTTCAACTGCACATGCACTTCAAGCCCTATCATCACACCATCAGGATTCTCGTACATTATGACCCCCCCTGGAAATCCGTATTTTCTTCAAATGTATAAGCGGTACGCAAAATAGCGGCTTCATCAAAATGCTTCCCTATTATCTGCATCCCGATCGGAAGGCTGCCTGAAGATCCGCATGGTATTGATATGGAAGGAACACCTGCAAGATTTATTGGGACAGTTTCAACATCCGCAAGATAAAGCGATATGGGATCATCGATCTTTTCCCCGATCTTGAATGCCGGATACGGCATCGTTGGAGCGATAAGGACATCCGCATCCTTGAAAGCGCGTTCAAAGTCCTGTTTTATAAGAGTCCTGATCTTCAGGGCTTTTAAGTAATATTTATCGAGATAACCTGCAGAGAGTGCATATGTCCCCAGCAGGATGCGCCTTTTCACTTCATCGCCAAATCCCGCTGCCCTCACGTGCGAAAATGTAGTATGCCAGTCATGATCCTCTGTCCGCAAGCCATATCTCATTCCGTCAAACCTGGCAAGGTTGGAAGATGCTTCGCTCATGGCAATTATATAATAAGCGCTAAGCGCATATTTCGTATGCGGCATCTTTACCTCGGTACTGGTCGCCCCAAGTTCTTCAAGTGTATTGATGGCATCCCTTACCGACTTTTCTACGTTCCTGTCAATACCTTCCCCGAAATATTCTTCCGGGATCCCTATCTTTAATCCATTAACGTCATTCTCAAGTGACGAGGAGTAGTTCCCATCCCTTTTCACGGATGTGGAATCCCTGGGATCGTGACCCGCAATTACATCAAAAAGAGTGGCAACATCGCGAACTGAGGATGCAAACGGCCCTATCTGCTCAAGTGAATTCGCATAGGATATAAGCCCGTAACGGGATATAACACCATAAGTGGGTTTTAACCCCACTACACCGCAAAACGATGCGGGGCAGCGCACTGAACCGCCCGTATCAGAACCAAGGGACAACGGCGCTTCGCCCCCTGCCACAGCTGCTGCGCTTCCGCCCGATGAGCCACCTGGCACCCTGGTCATATCCCAGGGATTAAGTGTGGGGCCGTAGAAGCTGGTCTCTGTTGATGAGCCCATTGCGAATTCATCCATGTTTGTTTTACCGATAATGATCGCCCCGGCATTTTTGAGTTTTTCGATAACATGGGCATCATAGGGAGGGATATAACCGGTCAATATCTTTGAAGCGCATGTGGTCTGGATGCCTTTTGTTGATATGTTGTCCTTTATTGCTATCGGTATTCCTGCAAGCGGCCCATCGTGCCCTTTCGCATCTATTTCCTGTGCCTGTGAAAGTGCGCTTTCCTTTGATACGGTGATAAAAGCATTCAATTTGCCCTTTGTTATCCTTTCAAGGTATTCGGCAACAATTTCCTCCGAGGAATCCGCATGGATCCTTTCTGTGAGTTCGTTTATCGATGCCATTTACATCATCCGCGGTGCTTTTATGAATCCATCCTGGTTCTTCGGGGCATTTGAAAGGACTTCTTCCTGTGACAGTGATCCTGTTGGGATATCTTCCCTGAAAACATTGCTCATGGGCAGAACATGATATAAGGGTTCCACACCTTCGGTGTCCGCTTTATCTATCTCCCCGAAATAATCAAGAATTGAGTTGAGTTTTGGTGTGTACTTTTCCTTGTCCTCTTCACTTAACTCAATGCGTGCAAGCCACCCTATATGCTCAAGATCTTTTTTTCCAATCATAATGCTTCCTCAATATTTGTATGAATCTACCTCTTCTATTGCTTTTTTCTCTTTCTTAAGAGGTTCATCTTTGACATCCACATCATGAAAATTCGTTTCCGTCGGTTCTTTGACCCTGCCAATGTTCCCGGCAATTTTTCGAAGGGATTCCATGCTTTCTCTGGTCTGCGTTTTAGGCTTTGGTTTGGCTCTGCCCTTTTTCAACTTATAACCCAGAGGTTTTAATTCCGATTTCAGGAGTCCAAGTTCAACTTTTCGCTTGTTTATCAGGTCAAGGATGGGTTTCCTGGCGTCTTCAGATAATTTATCCAGCATGCGCTCAAGATTTTCAAGGGATTTATCCTTTTGCTTTTCAGGTTGTTTATTTGTAGTATCGTTATCCATAATTATAATTCATATTTTCAGTTAGCCCTTAATTCGTTCATATGCTGTATTCTTTTCATAATGAGTTCATCCGTGCCGATATCCCGCCTGCTGTGCAACATTCCTTTCAGACCTGCCAATCCGGCCTGGGCTTTTTTTTCCGCATCCCCGATAGTATCTGAAATTCCAAGTACAGCAAGAGCCCGGGAACCAGTGGTATAGATCTTATTATTCTTTTCATATACGCTTGAATAGAAAAGCACAGATTCCTTCATATCTCCAATTTCAACAATGGAATCTTTTACGGGATCATCAGGATAACCTGCCGGAACTGCATACTTGCATACAGTTGCCTGTTTCTTAAATTGCACGTTGATCTTATCAAGGGTCCCGTTGACAATGTGCAGGCAGACCTCAAGAAAATCATTTTCAAGAAGAGGCAGAACATTCATGGCTTCCGGGTCACCAAAACGCGCATTGAATTCTATGACGGAAATACCTTTTGCCGTCGCCATGAATTGTCCGTAGAGGATGCCCTGATACGCAACATGGGTCTCTTTCTTTATTGCCCTCACAGTATCACCCATTATTTTTTTAGCGTCATTGTAATCGGATTTTTTCATGAATGGCAAAATATCTCTTGAATCATTGTATGAACCCATACCCCCTGTATTTGGCCCCTTATCGCCATCGAACGCCCGCTTATGATCCTGCACAGATGGTGCAAATGAAAGATTTTCCCCATCTACGAATGCCTGTACTGTAAACTCTTCACCTATCAGGCGCTCTTCGATCACTACATCGTCATTTTTCAGGACTTCTTTTGCATAGGCCTTTGCGCCTTCGATCCCAAAATGGTCTCCCATGACCCTTACCCCTTTCCCGCCTGTGAGTCCTGCCGGTTTTATCACGACATCTCCCAGTTCATCTATGAATTCATCAGTACCGCTTTCCCCTTTCCTGAACACTTTAAAACCCGGACATCCTGAAATCCCGTATTTCTTCATAAAATCCCTTGTCCATGCCTTATCAAATTCGATCTGTGCCGCCAGGCGGCGAGGCCCTACGACAGGGATCCCGGCTTCCAAAAGCATATCAGGAATGCCGGCCGCAAGAGGAGCTTCAGGTCCTATTATAGCAAGTTCAATATTATTTTTTACCGCAAAATTTACGACTTCAGGGTCTGTTTCTTTTATAAGAAGGAAATCTTTGCATATACGCGCAATACCCGGATTTTTCGTGCTCATGGCGGCAAAAAGTTCCGGATTACCAGGACTTCGGGCAACAGCCTCCGCAATAGCGTGTTCCCGTCCTCCACCTCCGATCAAAAGGACTCTCATAGGTATCCCAGAATGTGTCTAAAAATAAAAATGTTCTGGTCATCGAATTGTTGGCAAGCTTGAAGAAATCTTTTTAAATGACCGGTTCAAAACAGATTTGGGTTACAATAGACCCAAACCATCAAGTTCCAGCACTATCTTCTCTACAGCGGCTTCGGCGTCCTCGGGTTTCTTCCCCCCCGTTACAACAAGTTTACCTGAGCCGAATAAAAGCATGACCACTTTCGGAACGGACAGCCTGTAAACAAGACCGGGGAACTGTTCAGGTTCATATTCGATATTCTCAAGTCCAAGGCCAATTGCGATAGCGTTAAGATTCAACACTCTTCCCAGATCGGCTGATGCTACGATATTTTGAATTGTTATTTCCGGGCTTGTTGGAATATCAACACCCATGGTCTTTAATTTTTCAAAAACCTTGGAAAGCCCCACACCTACATCAGCAATACTTTTTGCTCCAGTGCAGACGATCTTTCCACTTCCGAAGATAAGCGCAGCAGTTTTAGGAGATGTAGTCCTGTAAACAACACCGGGGAATCTCTCCTTATTATAATCCGCCCCTTCAAGTACCCTGATGACTTCATTAAGATCAAGTTTTGCCCCAATAGCAGTTGATGCAACAACATTTTCTATCTTTATAGTTTTTTTTGGATCTGTAGTATTTACCATATTCTCACCTTTATATAGGGTATTTAAAGATTTATATAGGTTGGGGTAAGTTATTAAATCATTACATTGTTAATCATTCCAATGATTCTTGATTACAGAGATATTGCAGAGTATATCATTAATAATTACAGGAATAAAGCAGTGGAAATAGGTGTTGGAAACCTTCCACAGGTTGCTATCCTCTTGAAGTATAAATTGGATGTGGTGGTAACTGATGTTTTTGAACAAAAATATGCGGGAGTAAGATTTTGCAGGGATGATATATTCAAACCTGATATGGGAATTTACAGGAATGCATCCCTCATTTATTCAATAAGACCTCCAATAGACATGCAGGATGCGATCGCAGCAATTTGCAAAGAAGTGGGGTCTGATCTTATTATAAGGCCGTTCGGGAATGAAAAAGCGGATTTGAGAAAATATTTTAAAGAGCATTCTATTGTGAATTACAAAAAAGCCAGGTTTTATTTATACAGGTCAAAAGCCAATACTGAATGAATTATTAACAAATTATTCACACATTATTCACAAATCCTTTTATCTACCCGTTAAATCAAATGCAAATCACATCCATATGGAAAAAAAACGATTCAATTTTTTTCCTAAATAAACCGGTGCTCAGATGAGAATAAAACAGAAATTGATCTCAGGGTTTGTCATAATCTCATTATTGGTAGTTTTAGTTGGATTTCTGGGACTTTATGCTAATAACCATATTGTAACTTCCTTCGAAAAGGGAGAAGAACATTTTGGGAGTATAATAGAAGCCTCAAACGAAGTAAGCAGTTATGCAAAACGGGCACAAGGCCATACAATGCTGTACTTGACATTGCATAACATATCTGATAGTAAGAAAGCTTCTGGTAGAATCTCAGCTTTGCGGGGACAAATAGCGATCATGGATGGAATAATAGAGGATCCTGATGCCCTGAAGATATTAAACGATACAAGATCTGGAACAAATGAGATGCAAAATATTATAGAATCGTTGATCAAATTACATGATAGCGAAATGGAAAAAACCGGAATGTTTGATTTTAAAAATCATGAAAAATTGATACGAAATCTGGATGATATTGCCTCACATATCCGTCAAAATGGCCTTAATCTCGTATCTCTGGAATTGAGGCTGGAAGAGGAAGATAATCAAAATGCAAAACAAATGGCTGGTTCATTATACAATCTTATTTTCATGATCAGTGGGATTGCTCTTATTAGTGCTTTGATGATTGGGGTAATATTTGACAGGAGTATTTCAAATCCCATCAATAAACTCAAAAATGGGGCTATTAAAATAAGAAATGGTAATCTCGGAACTAACATTGATATTACATCAAATGATGAAATTGGCGAACTTTCATCTGAATTCAATAAAATGGCACATGATTTGCAAAAATCAAGTGACGAAATAATCTCATCCAAAGAATACACAGACAATATTGTTCATTCTATGAACGATAGCCTGATTGTCACTTCACAGGATGGTATTATCAAACAGGTGAACAACGCCACAATCTTACTTCTTGATCATACGGAAGAAGAGCTCATCGGTCAGAATATTAGATCATTTATTATCAATGGAGATAAATTGGTGCTTGATAAGAGTGCTATCCTCAGGAAGAATATTGTCAAGGATGTAGAAATATCATTCATTTCAAAAGGCAAAAAAGAAATAAGCGTTCTTTTTTCCTCTTCTATTATGTATGATAAATACGGGAATATCCAGGACATAGTATGTGTGGCAAAAGATATCACAGAGCGCAAGAGGACAGAGGATCAAATTGCAGAATCTCTCCAGGAAAAAGAAGTACTCCTGAGAGAAATTCATCATCGCGTTAAAAATAATATGCAGATTATTTCGAGTCTGTTAGCTCATCAAATGGAAAATATCATTGATAATAAGATTAATGAAAATAAGATCATAGATATTTTCACAGAAAGCCAGAACCGGATATTATCCATGTCTCTCGTACATGAAAAACTATATCAATCAAGAGACTTGAGGAATATTGATTTCAAAGAGTACATCAATGATCTCGGGATCAATCTATTTCAATCCTATGAAATTCATTCAGGAAAAATAAAATTAAATCTGAATGTGGAGGACATATTATTGGATATTGATCTTGCAATTCCAACCGGATTAATAATAAATGAATTGATCACAAATTCATTGAAATATGCATTTCCGGATGGCATGAAAGGTGAAATTAATGTATTATTCAGATCAATGAATGAAAACATGCTTGAACTTGTGGTCAGTGACAATGGAATTGGTCTTCCGGAAAATCTTGATTTCAGGAAGACAAGAACCCTGGGTTTGCATCTTGTCACAATTCTTGCGGAAAATCAACTCCATGGAAAGATCGATATGAATCGTATCAAGGGAACTGAATTCCGGATTAGTTTCAGGGGAATAAGATCCTGAGACCAAGATTGATAAATCCATCAGGGACATAAGTTTAGCATTTTTCATTTTAAAAAAATAATTACCTGTCTCCAAAAAATGCAAAAGATTATACTGTACGGCTTCAATTGTTGATAAAAGGAGACATTATATGGAGAAAGACCTGTCAAGAATTGGCGTTTCTCTTCCTGAGAACCTGCTTGAGAAATTCGATGATATCATAACAAAAAGAGGCTATTCATCCCGTTCTGAAGGCATACGCGACGCAATAAGGGGGTATATCCGCTATTATGACTGGATGAGAGAGGTAGAAGGAGAGAGAATTGGCATATTATCCCTCACCTATGATCATTCCCAGCGAGGGCTTTTGTCTTCCCTGATCGAAGTGGAGCACGAGTTCACAAATATTACAAGATCGTCCGTGCACGTACACATAAGCCATGATGAATGCATGGAAGTTCTCATATTGCAGGGAGATGGGAAAGAAGTAAAAGGAACTGCCGAACGCATAATGTCATTAAAAGGGGTGAAGAATGTGAAGCTGACCACCATAAAACCCGGACAGGAAATTTGACACTCTTCTTTGGTACGGATAATCAACCACAGAGGACTCAGAGATCACAGAGTTAATGTTTCTCTGTGTCCTCTGTGTACTCTGTGGTTTTTTCTTATAAGAAGATTAAAAGCCTCCTAACTGACGAACTCAAGCTCAAATCAATATTCATTCACCCGGCCATCAACTCATCCAGCAGTTCTTTTGCCCTGTCAGCCCTTACCTTCTTTTCCCTGACCATTATCCCGGCTATCTTATCAACCAGATCCCCTGTGGCTCCTGCCTGGATCGCCACATTCCTTGAATGAAGACCCATATGGCCTCTCTGTATGCCTTCTGTTGCAAGCGCCCGCAGCGCAGCAAAATTCTGGGCCAGGCCAAGCGCTGCGAATACCTCTCCCATCTCCGTAGCTGACTTTACACCCAGGATCTTTACAGCAGCGCGCGCTATCGGGTTTGTTTTCGTGGCTCCTCCCACAAGACCCACAGCCATTGGCATCTCTATTGTTGCGACAAGGTCGCCATTTGCATTTTTCTCATAACACGATAAGGGACGGTAAATCCCGCTCCTGGATGCATATACATGCGCTCCCGCTTCAATCGCCCTGGTATCGTTGCCCGTGGCAAGCACTGCTGCAGAAACACCGTTCATGATACCCTTGTTGTGTGTTGCCGCCCTGTATGGATCACCTGCGGCAAAATGATAGGCTGCAAGAATGCCATCCACTACTTCTTCCCCTCCGATAGTCTCTTTTGGAAAAACCGCTTTTGCCCTCATTAAGCGTTTATCCGCAAGATTTGAAATGATACGCAAATATACGCGCCCCCCGGTCAACTCTTCAATATAAGGCGCCACTGTTTCAGCCATTGTATTCACCGCATTGGCACCCATTGCATCCCTGCAATCTACCACAAGATGCGTGATAACCATTTTTCCCTGGGGCGTATCAATTACCCTGACCTCAACATCCTTTGCTCCCCCGCCGAATTTCACCAGTATCGGGTCAACCTCGTTTGCCCTTTTGATAATCTCCTCTTTTTTCTCGAGGATGTTCAGTCTTGCTCCGTTAGGGTCTTTTATCCCAACGGCCTGTATCTGCCCCATCATCACCGGACCTGTGCTGCTCGTGGCAAATCCGCCGCCTTCCCGCGCCATCTTTGCAGAGTTGCTGGCCGCAGCTATTACAGAGGGTTCTTCGATGGCCATAGGAATGAGATAATCCCTGCCGTTTATCAGGAAATTCACAGCCACACCCATTGGAACTTCCATAACTCCAATAAGATTTTCTACCATCCGGTCCGCAGCATCAACTGAAAGGGCGCCTGTTGCCCCGATGCATGCTTCTTCTTCTTCCGTAAGACCTGAGAATTCGGACACTGTCTTGAGCCTTTCTTCCGGACTTTGTTTATAAAAACCCGATATCTTTGATGTTTTTCCCATAAATATATCACCTGCAAGAGGATTTTAGATGGCAGGAGGGTATAAATAGGTACCCAAAAGCTTTATCAATGTATCAAGACGTAGAGGGTATTCCAATCCTAGATTATTCGGTGAATTCTTATGACTCAAAGGACAAAAGCAAAGAAAAAAAGACTGGCAAAACACCAGAACCAGAACCAGCGCCTCCCTGCATGGGTTATTGTGAAGACTAAGAGAAATGTAATGACCCACCCAAAGAGACGCAACTGGAGAAGAAGCACACTCAAGGTTTAAAGTGATTATTTATGGCAGATATTGAACGAATTTATACTATTCCCCTTTCCGATGCAAGGAAAGTTCCACGCTGGAAAAGGGCGGAATGCGCAGTCAGGAAAGTAAGATCATACCTCGGGAAACACCTGAAGACCGACATTACCGATGTCAAGATCGATAAAACCATTAACGAGAAACTCTGGGAAAGAGGCTCAATGAAACCGCCATTGAAATTAAGAGTAAGGGCGGTCAAGTTCGAAGCTGGCGGCGTTCAGGCAGAACTCGCCCAGGAATGATCTTTTTTTAACGGGGCATAATTGAAACGAAAGTTGAATATTTCCGGAAGCCCCGTGCTTGGCGTGTTCGCATCCTGTACGGATGAATTTGTTTTTGTACCTTATGATGCATCCGGGGAAACCATAGGCGAACTGGAAGAATCACTTGGCGCTGCCGCCTGCCGCACTTCAGTAAGCGGAAGTTCCATTGTGGGTTCATTGATGCGGGGAAATAATACCGGGATGATAGTAGCGGGCTTTGTTCTTGAAAAAGAACTCAGGGCTATAAGGAAACATATCAAAGCGGCAAGGTTGACCCAGGAGCTGAACGCGGCAGGGAATCTCATTTTATCCAATGATACTGCGGCTCTCGTTCATCCGGATCTCTCTGAAAAGTCCATCAAGATTATTCAAAAAACTCTTGGAGTAGAAGTAAAACGAGGCACACTCGGCGGCTTAAAAACCGTGGGAATGGCGGGGGTTGCCACGAACAGGGGCGTACTTGTGCATCCCAAATCAAGTCTGGCTGAGATTTCTATAATTGAAGAACTGTTCAAATTACCAGTAGATATAGGTACTATTAATTTTGGGTCCCCACTTGTGGGTTCAGGACTTCTGGCAAATAACAAAGGTTATGTGGTCGGTGAGGAAACCACCGGTCCTGAGATAAGCCGGATCGAAGATATACTGGGATACCTGTGAACTACCTCACGCTAAAGCTGTGAAGCTTCCTGATTCATAGACCGAACTTGCTTTGATGTATGGGATACTGTTGAAGTATCTCAGGAACATCGAAGTATTGGCTTCAATCTCCACAGGCGTTAATTCGATGCGTACCGCACCTACTTGTCTTAATATCCTGTTTGAAATTGGTTGTTTTTTCATATTCCCTATTAAGTTTGATTCTTGTCTTATTCCAGTTCTTGCTATGGGGTTCCTGCTTGCTGAGTGTTCTTGCAATTCTCCTGAGTTTCGGACTGACCGGAATTGAATACTGGATTGCTTCCCCCGTTCTTGAAAGCGTTAATTGTCTGCTAAGACCGAAATCTATTCCCACAGATTCAATCGCAGGTACTCGTTTTATCTTCTCCTGATAGGTTGTTATGGATAAGTAATAATTTCCGTTCCTGTGGATTAGATTACCATTTGCAATGTCTGCTCCTTCTGGTATTTGCTTTAATCCAATTACTTTTAATTTCTGTTTGATCTTTTCTATCCTGATATACTTTTTATCTAAAATCTCATATAGCCGTTCTTCTTCTTTTCTGCTAATCCTCTGATATAACATCAAGGGTTACAGAACCAACCGATGATATAAACTTTGAATTAAATGAGTTGTTTAAGTCTTATATCAATATCCCCTTCAAGAACAGCCCTTCGATATTTCGGACAGAATATGACATGATAAATCCTGCTATTTTGTTTCTTTGATAATATTTTTCACGATCATAAATATTACAATTGCAATTATTATGAAATCTATAAGGGCACCCACAAAATCGCCAACCATGAATTTTATACTTCCAATAGTCAGGGTTGCAGCTCTCCAGTCCCCGCCAGGGATCACTGCACCTATAATGGGCATTATAAGATCGGTTACAAGTGCTGTAACAAGTTTTGTTACTGCAGCACCCATAACGAACGCAACAGCTAACCCGATAACTCCATACTTTGTTAAGAAGTCATTGAATTCCTTAAGAAAAGATTTCTTAGTTTCCACCATATAATAACCTCCTAGCAATTAAATATACACGATAGCATATAAAGGTGTTCTTGCTAAATTCATTTGGCACTAAAAAGTGGAAAACGGGCTAATGCGATCACATGGCCTTTTTCAATTCCGGGATCAGGTATGAGATTTGTATTTTTTTTGTTTTCATATAGCCCAACGTCATCAAACCAGAATGTTCCATAACCTTTCCAGATGTTTGAATATACATAAATCCATCTAGTCTTAGAGCTTGATCGTATCGAAACATTCTTTTTCATCCAATCATTTGTACCTTTTCCATATATGAGATTTGTTTGCTTTATGAAATTCTTATTATGATCAAGTTCGGCTATTCTTATAGCAGGGGAATTGGCGCCATATGTGTCTTCTGTCCTCCCCCAGGATGAGAACAAATAGACCGTATTCGGTCTGGCAGGAATTACCGTACTCTGGAAAATTCCTGATATCTTGCTCTCATTCCCCGGAATCATTATCTTGCCCGAATGGTTGCCACTATGAAAAATAGTTGAATCCCATGAAGTATATTTTCCAAACTGCCAATCATCAAGTAAAACCCCTCCTTTGCTTGATGTCATTTCATCGACTACGGAAATATCAAGGGCACCCAAAACAGGTATCACCAGGATCAATACTGCAAGAATAATTCCAATTGTCTTGATTTCTTTGTGTATCCATCCCCGCCCCTCATAAGCAATCCTTATGGCAGTGGATAACATCACCGCGATCAGGCCAAATATCAGCACCCGTGTATCGGCAAAAAGATACAAATCAGGCTTATAATCAAATATGCCTATCCCAAAAACATGTTGGGATAGCGGCCACAAGATCGGATACCCGGTATTGTAAACTAAACCGTCTTCGAACATATGAGCTCCGAACCCTATGCATGCAAATGTGAAAGATTCAGCAAACCTGTAACCTTTAGTTTGAAGAATGAAAGAAACGAAAATGGCAAACAGAAACAGCATTGCGATATTATGAAAATCACCATGCTTGATCGGGGATCCGTCCATGAGCACGGACAGGCCCAGCTTATTTAAAAGAGTATCCGCTATAATATCGAGATCGGGAGCGTAGGCGCTTGCAATGATGATCCAGGAGTAGTCACGGCCTGTGAGTTTGAAGTGGATCATGCCTGCTATGATAGCGATGGCCGTTGAGTATATCAAATGTTCGAAGAGCATGATTCGTATTATAAAGGGTATATCGAATATTAAGATGCTGTCCTAAAAATTATAAAGTTTTTTCGATTTGTATAAATAACCTCAAATCCAAATTGTTTTGAAATCCAATCAAATGTTCTCAGGCTGAAGAAACATATATGCGTAGGATCACTATGGTACCACCAATCTTCAAAACGATCTATCGGGTCATGAAAAGATGTCATAACCGCAAGGAACCCCCCGGGATTTATTAGTGAACCGATCCTGTTCATTTCATATCTTACATCCCTGAAATGCTCAAACACTTCTGTTGAGATAACAAGGTCATATGAGCCTTCAGGAAATTCTGGATGGAAATAAAGGTCATATGTGTCACAATCATATTCATCTCTTTTTAGTAATTCAGCTAAAACAGGCTCATTTCCACATCCGTAATCAAGTACCGAGGTAATTCCAGGGCAATATTGGCGAACAAGGGATATTAATTCCCGGAACATTTTTACATATCCCTGGTTTGAAATAGTATTATGATGAAGCATATATCGCGCTTCTTCATCATCAGGTGACAGATGGAATCTCTCAGGTACAAAAATCAGATCACATTCAGGACAGCGAAAATAACTTCTTTTTCCCAGCTTTTTGTAAGTTTTTGTAAATGTTAAGGGAAGAACAGAAGAATTACCACACAGCATACATTTTGTAGGAATCATATATATGGGCCCGCGGAGATTCGAACTCCGGATCCCCGCCGTGTAAAGGCGATGTCATAGCCGACTAGACCACGAGCCCTGCGGGAGGCTAAGATGTTGTTTGGGGTATATAGTTTTTTAGTTCATAAAAAAACTTTAATATAAGATAAAACAATTTAACAAGGGTGAAAATATGTCCCTTGTAAATAATATTATAAAAATGTTTATAGGCGTTATTGTTCTGTTAATAGGTATAGTGTGGTATACAGGCCCTTCGATGTATGGATATCTCGGATACTGGAATAACCTGGTTGACCTGTTGAAAGCAACTATCGGCCTCTTCCTTCTCTTCGTAGGCTTGATCGTAGCATGGATGGGCTATGACGATTACAAGATGGACAAGGAAATGGAAAAGGAAGAGAAGAAAGAAGAGCCAAAGTAACTTATGATTCCCGGTACTGCCGGGAGCATTATTTTATTAAAGATGGATTATATTTAATATTTTTAGTTTTAATTAAAGTATCTATATGAAACGTATAGCAGCAATATCTATCATTGTCTTGATATCATTTATGTTGGGATGCATAGGTGACAATAATGCAGTGAATACTGAGAAGAACCAATCGATAACAACCCAGAAGAACAGGATAGCCACTATCATTACCGAGAAAGGTACGATCAAATTCGAGTTGTATGAAAAAGAAGCGCCTATAACAACAAAAAATTTTATTGAGCTGGCACAAAAAGGATTCTATGACGGGTTGACATTCCACAGGGTCGTGCCAGGATTTGTGATACAGGGCGGTGACCCAAAGGGAGATGGCACTGGCGGTTCAGGGAAGACCATTCCCCTTGAAATAAATCGAACATTGACCCATAAGAAGGGCGCAGTAGCCATGGCCCGATCCAATGACCCTGACAGCGCAAGCTCACAGTTCTATATTTGTCTTGAAGATGCAAAGCAACTTGATAATAGCTATGCAATATTCGGACAGGTCATAGAAGGCCAGGACGTTGTGGAAAAAATCACAAAAGGGGATAAGATGCTAAAAGTGACGATCGGGGAAGAATGATACTTGATTATCCCGTCCTGTCAAATTCATTCTTAATTTTTGAACAAATATCCTGTGCTTGCGTATTGATGGGGATTATTTCGATTTCATCGGGTCCTGAAGCCCCAAGACCCAGTTCCACTGCCCTTAAAAGTTGTTCCTGATCAAAGATTCCACCTTTTGAAACATCCGTTGTGGTACCATATATACGGAGAACCGTTACACCAATAGCGTCAAGCGCGACCCTGTCCTTGCTTGCCATCATTATGCCGGGTTCTATCAGTGTTCCTGTATCAGGACCGCCTTTTGAAAATCCCTTGATACCATCCATGATGATAAATTCAGGTACATAAGCAGTATTGATCTCTGCTATCATGTGCCTCTGGTAACTTGATGAGTGCAGCTCTGACATGTAATTGTAGTTATCCTCAGGGTCATACTTTGCTGCCATTCCCACACTGTTTTTCAATGACATTGTGAAGTGGCCCCCGTACCTGTGGGTTTTAAGACAGCATGTCTGGACAATGGCATCCGCATCCTCAAAGACCCTCGGAAATAGAAAACCTTTCTTCCAGTGAGAATCTTGCGGTTTTATTCTTATCCAATCGCTGCTCTTTAGTTCATCGAGATTAACGACCTTTATCCCTTTATTCTTTGCAAGTTCAAAAACGCCTGATTCTTCAAGGGTCTTTCTTGTATCTCCCATGCCACTTCTTTCTGCAAGCACGATGTTGGCTCCTTTTTCTTGCAGCGCATCGACTAATATTCCCAGGGTATCGATATGTGTTGATGCGGGAAAAGGATCCTGGCTGTTATAATTGGCTTTAAGAGCAATTCTTTTTCCGGACAAGCTCTCCAGATCGAAGTTTTTCAATAATTCCCTTATCCCACTGCTGCGATCACTGGTTTTTATCACATAAACTTGTGATTTCGCGGATTTTTCCAATGGCACCGCCTCTTTTGCCGATATATTCTTCTCTTCAATAGTTCCAACCTTATCACCGAGACAACCGGAAAATATCATCACGAATAATGCAACCAACCTCCTGAGGAAATCTCTCCTTCTTATCATAGAATAAACTGGGATTCGGTATATATTAAGCTTATTCCATCATTCATATTGTAACAACGTTTTCTGATTTCGATCATATTTTTCCAATATTCGTTTTGAAGTCTCCCAGGAATACCGGGCAAAAGAAGGCAGGGAGTTATTGTCCTTTACCCAATTTTCAAGAAAAACGATGGTTTTCGGATCAGCCGGGTAACCGCTTCCAATTTCTATTCCCAGTTCATCTTCCAGTTGTTGTACAAGTGAATCCCTCTGTACTTTTGCCAGGATAGAAGCAGCCGATACGATCGGGTATTTCACATCCGCTTTATGTTCGGAAGTGATCATTATTTCCCCTGAATATTTTTCCTTGATATTCTCACCAAACCGGTTCGCAATTACATCTGCCGCATCCACAAAAGCATGATCCGGCCTTAATTTCTCAAGGACTTCCGTGAAACAGATGACCATTATTTCATTCATTGTCATTATCTTCCTGAGTTCATCTATCAGGGATGGGCTCACTTCAAGAATAAAATATTCTTGAACTATTTTCTTAATTTTCCTGGCCAGTACTTCACGTTTTTTCCCGGTCAATTGTTTCGAATCTTTTACTCCGATCCTTAAAAGCTCATTTGTTCTTGTTCTATTAAGCAGAATTCCTGCAACGCACATTGGCCCGAGTACCGGACCTTTTCCTGCTTCATCGATCCCGGAGATCATTAAAACCATTAATGCTATAAAACCTTATCAGATGATGTAATTTCCGTACCGTAAATATTTTTCATATATTTGAGTGCGAATTCATGAGACTCTTCATCCCATGAAGCTGTGCAATCACGAGGAACAATTGTCTTATAACCGGAGTAATATGCCGATGCAACATTATTCTGAATACAGATGTCAGTGGTCACTCCTGTTAAGATCAGGGTATCCGCATGCATTTTACTTAATATTTCGGGAAGTTCCGTATCCACAAAAGCGCTGTACCAATTTTTTTCTATAATAATATCATTTTTTCCGGGCATAAGCTCAGGAATGAACTCAGAACCAGGGCTGTCTTTCATAGCATGTTCCCCCCAGATGTCCAGTTCCCTGTCAGTTGCATTATGTGAATCATGCAGGAATATTACAGGAACTCCCTTTTTTCGCGCTTTCAATATAAGAGCAGCAATATTAGGGACGATTTTACGAGCTGACTCGTTTCCAAATTTCCCGGTGACGAACTCATTAATCATATCAGCAACAATAAGTACCATATTCATAAACTAACACCATAATTAATTATAGCAGGCATTTATTTAAGTTTTTGCAAAAGCGGCCGTGTTATCTTACCCGACTAAATGCCCTTTTTTCAGTTTGATTCACATTCCCCTGCAAGTTTTGAGTATAAGCCCGGTACTTGTAAGATCCAACTACAAGATCCGTGAAATTTCTATGCAATCCATAAATTCCAGCGTCGTAAGAAGCTTTTATTTCTTCAGGGCTTAATGCTCTCCTGTGAATGCGGACCTCGTCGATCTTTCCCTTGAAACTATTTCCCCACCCATCATTGCCAATTATAAGCCTATTATGGTATCCTTCAATTGCCGATATCGTTTTGGTTTCCATAAGATCCCCGTTCAAATAAGAATAAATGCCAGTGCCGTTAAAAGTTCCTGCAATATGATACCATTGTCCCGGCGTCAGGTTTTGTTTAACAGTCACCCATTTGCTTCCTCCGGGCTTGCCATTGAAGTTAAATCCCAGATAACAACCACCAGGAGCCCCGTATCTTAACTGCCAGCTCCAATTCGCACTATTTGCCGGACCATCCACCTTGCTCATTACCCCATAGTTCCCTGATATTCCGTCATTGCATTTTTCTTGAGCTACTTCGGGATTTATCCATGCCTCAATTGTAATCGCTTTTTTAATGTTCAGGATTGACCTGTTCCCTGCATCAACATAGTCATTAGAACCGTCAAAGCCAAGGGCTTTTCCAAACTTTCCGGATGCGTCAGCCGGACAGTTTTTTCCCGAACATCCCGCGTTATTTCCACGTTTGCTCCAGTCCCTGAAAAATGAGATATTCTCACCACTTTCACGGTTAAACCTCCACCAGCCCACTAAAGAGCTGTTCCAGTCTATGAAGGCTGTTGATGATCCGGAAACTGTTGTGTTGATATACGCGAAATTTTGACCAAGGATCGTACCGTTTGCCGGAGTGGGATTGGTAAAGGAAATGGATGCGGACCTATTGGAAAGTGGCAGGGAATCCATATTATCCGGATCCAGTGCATAAGTCTCATCGCAAATACCATCACTGTTTGCGTCGGAGCAGGTCTGGCCAAAGCCTGTGCCGTTAGGATAAGCCCAGAAGTTGCCGCCGAGGTTTTGGCCTCCCAGTATGTTGGTACCCGATTGCTTCTTAATACCCCAGGTGTTGATATTCGAGCCATAGAATAGAACATTGTTAATTTTGTTATTAAAAATGTTGTTGTAAATCAGGTTGCTGCTGGAAAAATCCGCCAAGATACCGTAATCGTTGTTCGACGCATTGTTCCCACTCAATATATTATCGCTTGAAGATGTCAGGGAAATGCCGATCCTGTTGTTGTTAGATGCATTGTTGCCACTGAAGAAGTTGCTGTGGGAAGAGTCCAGATAGATGCCTATGCCATTGTTCGAATTGACAATGTTGCCGATAAAAGTGTTGTTAAAGGAAGAGGACAGAATAATCCCATTTCCATTGCCGGATGCATTGTTACCAATAAGCGTGTTGCCGGGGGAAGAGGAAAGACTGATGCCAAAATCGTTGTTCGAGGTAGCATTGTTGCCGATAAGCGTGTTGTTCAGGGAAGAGGACAAAGAGATGCCGTCGTTCTTGTTCAGGGTGGCATTATTGCCGATCAGGTTGTTTTTAAAGGAAGAGGACAAAGAGATACCAGAGCCATATTTACCGTTCTTGCCTGAGTAGCCGTTGCCGGATGCATTATTGCCGACCAGCGTGTTGTTGACGGATTGGAAAAGAGAAAAACCATTGTTGTCGTTGTTGTATGCATTGTTTCTGACCACTGTATTGTTGTTTGAAATGATCGCAATACCTTCCCCCGGATAAGAAGCCCCGGTAACATCAAATCCTTCCAGTGTAATTCCATCCGAAGAAAGCTTGACCGCACTGTCGCTTCCCACTGCTTTTATCAGGGGATTTCCAATACCGTGCAGGGTCAATTGCTTATTCACATTCACGTTCTCGTTATATGTACCGGATCGCACTATGATTGTATCCCCGCTGCTTGCAGCATTTACCGCATCCTGTATGCTTGAGTATAGGCATCCGCGGGGGCAAACCGTAAGGGTCGCTGCATTTGCACTGCCTGCAAGCAATAATCCCAGCATCGTTATTCCGATCGCTATTCTGAGAGCATGCCATCCGTAAACTTTTCTCATGATCATTTTTCCACCTGGAGTAATGGAGATGTCATCATATATATAAATTAAGCAGGTTTAATTTTCAATTCCCCACTACCTTCATCTTTGCAACTCTTACAGTTGGTGTAATTACATTTCCGACTTTCCTCACATCCTTTCCAATGCCATCTATATCTTTCAAGAGTTCAAAGATGTTTCCGGATATCATCAACGATTTGATGGGGGAAGCGATCTGACCGCCCTTTATCTCAAACGAATTCCTGGCTTCCACTGAGAAATCCCCGGAAATGGGATTGGCAGTATGCGCGCCTATAACGGTATTAACAATAACACCGTCCTTTGTCTCACCAATGATATCCGATGAAGGATGTTCAATTATCATGTTACGAATACCAATTGAAGGCGTGGAAGTATAAGACGCCCTGACGGCATTAGCTGTGCTTTCCCGTTTTTCTTTCCCCGCAGCATAGCAGTCATAAATGTAAGATGATAAAATACCGTCTTTAATAATGGGTGTTCTCTTAGACGGCGTTCCTTCTTCATCACAAGAAGAGGTACCAATACCACCGGCATAAATCCCATCATCGATAATTGAAAGTTGATCTGAGGCTATCGAAGTATCCATTTTATTTTTCAAAGATGATCTTCCTTTCTGGACATTATCCGCATTTACCGAGGTCACAACCGTATTTTCAAGAAGATCTGCAATAGCCATTGGTTCAAGAAGCACGGTACAATCCCGCGTTTGCGTGCTTATGCCATGTTGCGAGCGCAAGGCAAGGGAGGAGGCTTTCTCTCCCAGCTTGTAGAAATCCATATCCAGCTTTCTCGACATGTCAAATTCAGAAGCCGTTGAAAGAGGCGCATCCTCTGTAATAGCATCTATTGAGGCCGAAACGATAGTATCTTCTTCCTCTATCTCGACGCCGTTTGAATTCAGGATGAGTTTTGTTGAATTACCGCATGCAAAATGTCCTGATGTGGGAAAAATGGTGGGGATAGACTTTGCTCCATTGATCAATTCGCAAGTATAATCAATGCATGACTCGATCTGTATATCCGCAATTTTCTTATCAAAAATACCTTTCACTGCAGGTTGTTTCTTTTTTTCAGGAAGCTTGTACCATTCGGGGTCACTGCCTCTCACCCGCGCGGATTTTACAGCAAGAACAGAAGCTTCTTTAATGCGAAAAACATCGTTAGTGCTGGAAAAACCCACAGCCCCTTTAACGATCGCCCTGATACCTATCCCTGAAATAAGGCTTTCTTTTGCAAGATCGATGACATCCCGGTGAATATCTATTGAAATAGACCTGCCTTTTACACAATATATCTCAACTTCATCAGCTCCTTCTTTTTCTGCAAACTCAAGAGCCTTGCGGGCATTATCAAAAATATCATTCATAGAAACTCATTTAATTATGGTTCTATATCTTATATAGATAAGGGGTTTGAAAAAATATAAGGATTATAATTATTATGTTCATAACCCTCCATGGGGTGCATGGGTAGCGGAAACCTCCGACTTATAGTCGGGGGAGGAGCATACCCCGCCCATATACGCTATTAACAACGTATTAGCAGATTCTAATATCTTCAAGTCTTTTGCTTTTGCCGACGCGCGTATCTTTGTTCCATCAAGTGTTCTTAATTCGAAATACCCTGTTTTTCTTCTGCCAAAAACAAAGCATTCGATACTATTCCAGAGAGCCTTATCGAATCTCTGG
>Ga0172443_1067_pt1 | contig 23667 bp, 29 predicted proteins | sample MayberryNE_Catta_6_FD_114741 | JGI IMG/M metagenome (GOLD analysis project Ga0172443, IMG submission 114741) | reverse complement strand
AGGCGGCAGGAAGAAGACATATTATTATGAAACATATTACAATTTTTATGTTCATTATACTTTAAATTGAATTCAATTGGTTTAAACTTTTCTTCAATTTAAATAGAAATTGTATCATTATTATGAGGGGCAAATGATCTCACACCAAGTTCTTCCTGCACCCATTGTGCGAAACCTTCTGTGTTTTCACCATGTACCGCAATAATTGTTTCCGTACCGCTGTCACAGAAAGTCTTTACAACATCTTTTAGCTGCAAATCCCCGCAATGTGCTGAAAAATCATAAAGTTCAAGCCCGCAATTAAGCCTGATAGTACGTTTTCCATTTTCGATATACCTGCTTTCAAGAGCTTTTCTTCCATTCGTATCTTCAGCCTGGTAACCGGTAAGATGGATCTTGGATTTAGGGTCATTGAAAATTTCGCCGATATAATACAGAACAGGGCCTCCGTTTAACATCCCTGCGCTTGTCACGATTATGGAAGGCTCATTTATTATAGTTTCCCTATCCTGCGATTCAATGATATTTGCGCTCTTGAATGCACTTTCAAGTTTCTTTATATCCTTTACATATTCCGGCGACCTTTTTATCATATTGAATACATCAACGCCCATACCGTCAACATATGCAAAAAGTCCGTGTTTTTTCAGTATGAGCATGATCTCCTGCGTCCTCCCTATGCTAAAAGCGGGTATTATAGCCCGTCCCCCGCTTTCAATTGTTTCCCTGATGGATCCTATGAACCTTTCCTCCAATATTTTCCTCGGAGTATGGTTCTTCCCGAAATATGTGCTTTCTATAAGTAGAATATCGCTATCGGGAAAATCCGTATCTGCGCCATCCTGGAGTTCGGTCTCGATAGTATTTAGGTCCCCGGTATAAAACAGGGTCTGTCCATCTTTTTCAAGATGTACCATGGAAGAACCCGGGATATGTCCTGCATCATGTAAACATACTGAATAACCGTTAGTCATAAATGCATCCGTGTACCCTTTAGTTCTCACTTTCCGTTCAAATTCCTGGATTTCTTCGTTATAATAAGGAATTATATGACCTTTTTTTCCTGCGATCTTCAAGGTATCCCTTGCCAGCAATGCAGACAATTTTGCTGTTATGGGCGTGCAATAGACCTCAGGTTCAAGGTCCATGAGATTCGGTGCAAGCCCGCAATGGTCAAGGTGCCCGTGGGAAATTATCATGGTTTTCGGACGAAGACCGTTTGAAGGATATGACGGGGGATCGGTAGGTTTTATCCCGTAATCAAGAAGAAGCTCCTCGTTTAAAAGTATGGCAGATCGTCCGACTTCACCTGCTCCGCCAAGGAATCGTATGTTAATATTATCGCCTCAGTAATGTTATCGCCCCAATTCTATTTAGGAGATATAGTCTTTTGCATAAATTCCCGGCTTTTATGGTTCCGGACGTAGCTTCAGTCAGAATTTTATAGAAAGACTTTTTGCAGGAAAAGTCATTAATTAGTTCATGAGACGTCATGAGGACTGGCTTAAGCAAGCGGATTCTGACCTCTGTGCAGCAGAGGATAGCGCCAGTTCCACTCATTATGAATGGGCATGTTTTCAGGCACAGCAGGCAGCTGAAAAAGCCTTGAAAGCTCTTATCATATCAAAGGGCGGCGATATCCGGACTCTTTTTCTACAGGAATACCGAAAGACTTTTTTACACATGATGATGCAAGGAGGGCAATAGCGAATGCAAAAAAAATCATTGAATTTGCTAAAGAAAAAATTAATTGACCTGGATTTCAGAAGCGATTGGATTCCTGAATTCATCAATTACATAGAACAATGCATAAAAAAAGGTGCAATTCTCCTGATTCTTTTCGGCTCACGAGCAAAATATGACTTTCATAAGGATAGTGATATCGACATCCTTATCGTCTCCCAAAACCTCTCCGATGATGTGCGTGAAAGGGTGCTTGATTTTTTCAGTGATTCATTGCCTGTGCAGCCATTCGTTATGACTCATACCGAACTCGTGGAAAGGATAGAAAAATTGGATTTTATTGTATTCGATGTATTCGAAGATGGTTTTATACTGTATTCGGATATGGATATGGATCTTGTTAATGAACAATTGAAAGCGAGCAAGGAACGTTTCGGTCTAAAACGTGTCAAAAACGGTTGGAAATTTGATGCCGCTGCGGCCGAGGCGGCCGGTATTTAGTTCCATGACCCCAAATTTTTCCCGTGCTCATCTATCTCCCCTTTCCTGATACGTGTGCTGGATATCGGAAGCCCATCATCAGCAAGAACATAATCTACAAGAACAATTTTTAACGGTTTCATGTTTTTTTCACTGCGTATCCTGTTTATCTTATGCCCGACAGAATGCGTTTCCGGGGATACGACCAGATAATCAAAATCCTCAGTTATCGTAGGGCCATAGGGATCATTAAGCTTTACGATTTTAGGGGAAGCGCCTTTAGAACGGATAAATTTCAATACTTCATTAAAACGTGCTTGATAATTATCTACCTCATGTAACTTGTTCTTGGCCATTTCATCTGATGTTAACCCTATTAGCAGTTCACCGTCCCTGCTCAATTCAAGAGCTTTCATCAACAGGGCTTTATGTCCGTCATGCAAAGGATCAAAAGTACCTCCAACGGCTACTCGCGTCATGTACTCAGGATTGGAGATTTAAACGATAAGAGTATCTTTTAATATCTATCAGGCGATTTCAGGGGTCATGACAGAAGAGACAATACACTGGGCGGATGTTATAGCGGAAAATGTACTTTCGCGTGGAAAAAAGCATACAGTGGCCTCAGGAATTACTCCTTCAGGGCCCATTCACATAGGGAACATGAGAGAAGTCGTCACTGCGGACGCGGTTTATAAAGCGCTTGTGGATAAGGGGGCAGATGTACGTCTTATCTATATCGCAGATACCTTTGACCCGCTTCGTAAAGTGTATCCGTTCCTTTCAAAGGATTATGAAGCCCATGTGGGAAAACCGCTTTCTGAAATCCCGTGTCCCTGCGGCGGCCATAAGAGCTATTCCGAGCATTTCCTTCTTCCGTTTATTGAAGCGCTGCATATCCTTGGGATAAAACCTGAGGTTTACAGGGCGGATGTGCTTTATAAAGAAGGAAAATACGTCGAAGCGGTCAAGAAAGCCCTCGATAACAGGGATGCGATCGCGCGGATAATGTCGGAAGTGGCAGGGCGTGAACTTGGGTCTGATTGGAGTCCGTATAATGCAATATGCAGGGAATGCGGGCGGTTAAGTACGACTATAGTTACAGGTTTTAATGGTGAAAAAGAAACCATCGATTACGTATGCAAATGCGGTTCATCGGGAACCGTTTCTATGAAAGGCGGAGGAAAACTTAACTGGCGCGTGGACTGGCCTGCGCGCTGGCCGATATTTGGCACTACCGTTGAGCCTTTCGGCAAGGACCACGCAACAGCGGGGGGTTCTTATGACACCGGAAAACGTATAGCCCGCGAGATATATGGCTATGAACCCCCATTTCCCATAGTATATGAGTGGATAATGCTAAAAGGCAAAGGTGCGATGCATTCTTCAACCGGTCTTGCGATATCTATTAACGATATGCTTGAGATCGTGCCCCCGGAAGTATTGCGCTATCTTATTATCAGGCAGAAACCTGAAAAACATATTGAATTTGATCCCGGACTTGCTTTCCTGAATCTTATTGATGAGTATGACCGGGTGGAAGGCGATAAAAGGGCATACCAGCTTTCAAGTACAGAAGGTACAAAACCTTCGAAGGTCCCTTTCAGGCATATGGTTACCGCTGTGCAGATCGCTGATGACAGGGGGTTTGATTATCTTCTTACTGTTTTGAAACGTACAGATTATGATACTTCAGATGTAGAGGCAATCAGGCAAAGAGCAAATAATGCAAGGAACTGGCTTCTGAAATATGCCCCATTGTTTGTAAAGTTCAAAGTCCAGGAAAACCTCCCCCCGCAGGTAAAAAGTTTCACAAAAGAACAGAAACTGGCGCTAATGATCCTTGCTGACGAAATGGAGCAAGGTATGTCGGGCCAGGAGGTCCATGACAACTTATATAAAGTTGCCAGGGAAACAGGCCTTGATGGAAAACAGGTGTTTGAGACTGTGTATCTGGCGCTTCTTGGCCTGAAGTCAGGCCCGCGTGCAGGGCATTTCCTTGCGTCCCTGGAGAAGGATTTCATTGTGAAGAGGTTCAGGGAAGCAAGCCAGTAATGATTATAATGATTATAATTATAATAATTTATAAGTTCGTAATTGTACGAAATAATCTTTAAGTAGTATGAAAGATTATTATATGATTGGAAGTAGTATTATCGTAAAACCAATTTGCTCATAATTCGATGTAATATGTAATATTATATATACAATATGATAGAATATGATAGAAATAAAAAAATATCCACTGGCAACAAAATGGGTAATAGTATCTGTATTATTATTATTATACTTTGCTAATATTGCCGCCGCCTATGATGTAAATAGGATCCAATGGAATGATGGAATATCAGGAACACTTAAACGCAATGAAGTAATTTCATTTATGGGATATTCGGTAAAGGTTGTAGCCTTTAGTTCACCTGTTGAGTCTGAAAGATATAAACAGATACCGATTGAACCAGTCGAACCCTTTGTGTCATTAAATATTTCAAAGAACGGTAGTTTTTTAAATACAACTTCCCTGGGGCTGGGAGGATCATTTATTTCTTCCGACGGGGAATTTAAAGTTACGGCCGTAGAATTTCCTTCTGGTTCATCCAAAGATTGGCTATATGAAAGTTACAACCCCTGGGTTAAATTACAATTAAGCTCAAGAGGAAAACCTAATCTTGAAGTATTGATCGATACGGATGATGAATATGTATCTGCCACAAATACGGAAATCATTGTAAACGTCGTATTGAAAAATACGGGAACGGCTGATCTTACAAACGTTAATACGGAAATAAATACCGAAATTCCTTTGTTAAGGGGATATTTACATTTTCAATATGAGACCATCAGTAAGGGAGAAGAAGTCACAGAGACGGTTGTTTTTTCAACGCCGGTTGTTATGGAACTGAAAAAATATGATATATTTGTGAACACCAGTGGATACGATGTAATGGATGATTATTATAAAAAGATCCAGTCAAAATCGATCCTTATTGCTCCTCAAACCCAGCAAGCCCCCTCTTTCAAGAAAAGCACGATAGCAAAGATGTATTTAAAAGACCAGATGATGGTCACCCTTTCTTTCAAGAATAATGCTAATTATGAACTTAAAAATGTCAGTATTACGGATTCTATACCAAAAGGATTCAAGCAATTGAACTATAATCCTCTTCGTTGGGTCGTTACTATCCCTCCAAATGGAGAATGGTATTTCCGCTATCTCCTGAAACCCACGGAAGCTAACGGTAAAGGTGTTTCGTTCCCTGCCGCAACAGCGCAATTTAAAATAAAGAAAGAATTCTACAGTATCCTGTCAAACAGACCGGATACTGTAGTTTACGGGCCAAAGATTGAACTCACTAAACTGTCAAATGTTCCTGAAATCAGCCCGGGTGATGCTGTGACCATTACAGTAGTTGCTGTAAACAGCGGAAGTACACCTTCAATGGTAACTGTCCGGGATACTTTGCCGCCCGATGTTACGCTTATAAGCGGCACCACAAGCAATGAAGAGTATCTTGAAGTAAATAAGGATATGAAGTTCAGTTATACTATCAGGTCGAATTCGGATGGACCAATAAGACTGCCTCCTGCTACTGCTGAATATTTTGAATTGGGTTCAACGGGTGCTAAGGTCAATGCGACTAGCCAGGAGCTTCAAATAGGTATTCAAACTCCGCCGCCCATAGAGCCTACTCCCCTGCCAGGCTCTGAAATGCCGGTTAATTATACAGGGGAGGTCAGCCAGGGAACTGTTGAACCTATAGTTGAAATACAACCGCCTGAAGTTATACAACCACCCGAAGACATGCAACTACCTGAAGAACCTTTTATTCCGGAACCAGGGCCAGAATCTCATTCTATAAATGCGAATGCTATTTTGAACCTTCTAATGGGTTGCGATAATAATAGCGGGATTGAGCCTCGAATTAATGCGATATCTGATGTTTGCAGATCTGTTGCATATGGCCCTTAGGTAGAATTATACACTGTGAGAACTTCTCGATTAACGGAAACTTTCTATTTTCTTTTGAATCATTACTTTTAATTCCCCGATATCTCCTTTCTTTGCGCTTATGGGGACGATCTTATCCGGCCACTGCCTCCATGGGGGCGGCATGCCCAGCCGCTGTACCACCCCATCAAGGATCGTATCCTTATCTGTCACTTTATCCATTTTGTTAGCTGCTACGATCACATCGATGCCCAGTTCAATAAAGAATTCAAATAGCTCGACTTCTACGGGTATTTCATTTCTCTGTATCCACCTGTCCACTATTTCTGCAAATGATGCAGTATTTACTACCATCACTGCAAGCAGGATATTGGGAGCATTATCTTCAATATAATGGACAATATTATCTTTTATTACTTCCTGGCCTTTTCTTGTTACTTTGCTCATGTACCCGAATCCTGGCATATCGGTAAATTGGATATTTTGATAAGATATATGAAGGGGCTTTCTTGTTACGCCGGGATGCTTTCCCGTAGGGACTTTCTTTCCCGTAAGCGCCCTGATCAGAGTTGATTTGCCTACATTTGATCGGCCAACAAAAATTATGTCTTTCATTAACCAACAGCATCATCAAAGTCATATAAAAATGCTTCCGAACAGTAATACAACGAACAAATCTGCTTTTATCTGCGGTTTATGATTTTACTAAATACCCAGGATACCCTGTATTGATTTAAAAAACTATATATATCTTTATTACCAATAATAGCTATCCAAGATTTTAATTGAATTAGGAGAAAATAAATGTCGAACCAAGTCCAGCCAATACTTCCACTTGCGCCGGTTGAGCGCATAATCAGAAAAGCAGGAGCAGACAGGGTAGCAGAAGATGCAGGCGTTGAACTTGCAAAGGTCCTTGAGGAATACGGCATAGAGATTTCCCGTGAAGCCATAACTCTTGCAAAACATGCTAAGAGGACAACCGTCAAAGAAGAAGATATCAGGCTTGCTGTTGCAAGGTTAAAGAAGCCGACCTGAGCAACTCAATTCAGCTACTTTTTTTATTTTTCCTACAATTATCAGATGACCATCGAAGAGAACCTTGGTTATAGATTCAAGGATAACTATTTCTTAAACCGCGCCCTGACACGTAAGGCCTATGCGCTTGAACAAAAGCAGCAAAATATTGAATGTGATGACCAGGAAATCTACCGGACTCTTGGTGACGCTGTCCTGAAAACAGTTTTGATCGATCTTTTGATAAGAAGCGGCGTTTGCTCAAGAGGAGAAATTACCAGCATGAAAAAAAGCCTTGAGAGGGAAGAAATGCTTGCAGAAATCAGTGAGCATATCGGGATCGGCTCCTGTCTTAAATTAGGAAAAGGCGAGTACAAACAAAGAGCTGATAAAGAGCCTTATGTACTTGCAGAGACATTTGAAGCGGTGATAGGAGCCATATATCTTGATGGCGGTTTTGATGCTTGCAGGAGAACCATAGAGAAATTATTTAAGATCCCATATGAACAGAGAACTTCTTGAAAAAGTTAAAAGGGGCGAGATCAAGTTTCATCAAATTGATAAAACACTTGATGTAAATGCTTCGATCGAATTGAGGCGAACTGCTGTTTCCGAACTTACAGGAACGCAATTCAATCATATTTCCAATTATTCAATGGAAGTTGAAAACGTCGCCAGGCGCAATATCGAGAACATGATAGGCGCGATACAGGTTCCTCTTGGGGTTGCAGGACCGCTTCTCATTAAAGGTGAATATGCTAATGGTAATTACTACATTCCGCTTGCAACAACAGAAGGTGCTCTTGTGGCAAGCACTGACAGGGGAAGCTCAGTAATCACTGCCTCAGGGGGCGCAAATGTGAGGATATTCAAGGATGAGATGACAAGGGCTCCGGTTTTCAAGACGAAAGACATAACCGGGGCAAAAAATCTTGTGGATTGGGTCAATGAGAATTTCGGGAGACTGAAACAAAAAGCAGAAGAAACAACACGTTTCGGAAAATTGCTTTCCATAAATGCATTCACTTCAGGCAGGAATGTGTTTTTGCGATTTGCCTACGATACAGGGGATGCCATGGGTATGAACATGGTCACAATAGCAACGGATTCCGCAGTTGACCTCATATTATCTGAAAATGATGTTGAGCTTGTTGCTTTATCGGGCAATATGTGTTCAGACAAGAAACCTGCGGCCATAAATGCCATCCTGGGCAGGGGAAAAACCGTTTCAGCAGATGTATTCATTGCAAAAGAAATGATATCCCAAAAACTAAAAACCACACCCGAAAAAATGGCAGATGTAAATTACAGGAAAAACCTTTTGGGCTCGGCCCGTGCGGGGTCGATTGGCTTTAATGCCCATGCCGCAAATATCGCAGCAGCCATGTTCATCGCATGCGGCCAGGACGCGGCCCATGTTGTGGAAGCAAGTAATGCAATAACCACAATGGAACTTACGGATGACGGCCTGTACTGTTCTGTAACACTTCCATCACTCAATGTGGGAACAGTGGGGGGAGGGACACGAATAGCCACGCAGCAGGAATGCCTGAATATGCTTGGTGTCGCAGGGGCGGGTGAGCCCCCGGGCACGAATTCTAAGAAATTGGCCGAAATAATTGCCGCAGCGGTTCTTGCGGGTGAGATATCACTTGTTGGCGCGCTTGCCGCAAGGCATCTTGCCAGGGCACATGCCGCGCTTGGGAGATAAATATTAATTTAACCAGGTCAATTTATTAATATGGAAAAGAGCATATCTGAGATCAAAGACAGGATACTGGAGATGGGTGGGGAAAAGATAAGTTTCATAGCTCTTTATGGATCCGCAGCAAAAGGAAAAATGACAGCGTTATCTGATATTGATATTGCTGTATTCTTTGATGGCGACAAACGAGAAAGATTTGAATTCAGAATTAAAATACTTGGCAGATGCAGTAATATATTTGATATCCAGACTTTTCAGGATTTGCCTTTGTATATCCAAAATGACATTTTATCAAATGGCAGAGTCATTTATTCAAGAGATTTTGAGCAAACATTTAATATATTCATGAAGACCATCAGGGAATTTGGGGATTTTAAACCGCGCCTGGATATTTATTACGCAGGTCTGGGGGAAATGAAAGAATGATGGAACAGTCTGACAGGATGCGGATATTGTCCAAAATCGATGAGATGATGCGTTATGTCCAAGAACTGCAAGAAATGCTTCCTGATGAAGAAGAATATCTCAGTGACCTCATCAAAAGGAGAGCATGTGAAAAAACCATCGAGGTTGCGATCGATTCTTTGATTGATGTATGTGCCATGATCATTTCTTCAGAGAAGTTTGGCCTGCCGGTAAATGAGGAAAATATTTTTGAAATTCTTGTGAATAGAAATATATTAAGCAAGGAACTAGGCGAGAAGCTTAAAGAAATGAAAGGATTCAGGAATGTATTGATTCATCGATATGCACATATTGATGATGAAATTGTTTTTTATAATTTAAGTCATTTTTTAGGGGATTTCTATGAGTTCAAGGAGGCAGTCCAAGATTTTCTTTTCAACAGGTTCGATCTTGCTGCCATAACTTGAACAACCAGTTTATTATGTTACCAACATTTTTTGTTAGAATGTTTTGAAAACGTGATTTCGATTTGTATAGGCATGTAATAACGTGATTTATCCTAAAATGCTTATACTGCAACATATTAATTTTTTATTGCATTTACAGTATTTGATTTCATGTTTGAGTAGTGATATACACATAGAATGCATATAAGATATATACCTCATAAGAATTGGAGGGAAATATGGTTAGATTCTATAGAAAAACAGTAAAGGCAGATAGATGTTTCCAAATGCACTCTATAAACTGCTTTACTTGTTGGATGAAATAAAAAAAAGGAGACGATAAATATGGACGTAAAAATTGACACTACAGGTAGAGAACCAAGAAAGACAGATAGAGCATTTCGGGATGCTTTCTATATATTGCCTTATTTGATTCTTTACTTGAAACATAATGGTCGGTACAAAATGACTATTACGTTTCAAGACTTTGGAGATATGACTGGCATCCATTATGAAAATTTAGGAGACCCATTAGGAAGAATTTGGTCAGTATGCGAAAGATTAAAAAAACCACGCATTAATGTCTTTGTAGTAAATAAGGTCAAAGGTTTAGCACCTCATCTCAAAGTTTCTGAAGCAGAGAAACAATTAGGAGAAGTAGCAAAATTCAAAGACAATTGGGATGACCTTGGTAAAGATATTACTGCAGGTTTGCTCGATGATTATCTGACTTGGAAAAAAGGTTATTCAAATTTTTATTAATTTTCCATGTTTTTCAGGTTTAGTTTGAATCGAACACATATGACACGGATCAGACACGGATTTTCACGGATCTGTGCGCATCCGCGTCATCCGTGTTATCCGTGTTCTATGTCATGATTTTCCTAGTAACCGATGACACATTAATTTTTAAGTGCAAATCCTTCCCGACCATAACCTAAATATACCCTGAAAACATAACGATTATTCAATCAGTGTTACGAAATTTCATAATTGTAATACTATATATGTACAAAATAACAAAAAATTAATAAATAATATTTGCGGAGGTAAATAGAACATGCATATCCCGGATTCATTTATTCCACTGGGGCAGGCGGCGATCTACTGGATAATATCCATCTTTTTTATAGCAAGAGCGGTAAAATGGGCGCGAAAGGACATGAACGAGAACATGATACCGCTTTTTGGTGTCCTTGCCGCGGGGATTTTCGTTCTACAGACCATAAACATTGCGGCAAACCTTCTTGTCCCGCTGCCTATGCTCACAGGTGTAAGCTGGCATATAGTTGGTGCTGCCCTTGCTGCAATAATATTTGCCAGTCCATGGGCGGCGGTACTGCTGATGACAATGGTGCTTGCCATACAATCTCTTTTCGGGGACGGCGGGATTACGGTCATGGGAGCAAACATAATGAACATGGGAATTATCGGGGGCTTCCTTGGATACTATACGTTCATCGGTTTAATCAAGCTTTCAGTAAAGCGTCCCCTGGCAATGTTCACAGGGGCCTGGCTGAGTATGCTTTTACCTGCGATCGCTCTTTCATTTGAACTCTGGCTTGCGGGCACTTTTCCGCTCAAGCAGGGTGTTCTCCTAATGGGAACATTCCAGGGAATTGCAGGGATAGGGGAAGGACTTATAACTGTAATAGTATTTGGTGCAATAATAAAAGCAAGGCCGGACATCGTTAATGAAGAAACGCACACAAAAGAAAGCACTGCAAAGGTTGCAGCAGTGGGTGTCCTGGCTTTGATCGGACTTGCCGTTGCCGCGCCTTTTCTTGCATCCGGTGATCCCGACGGACTGGAGCAGACAGCCAGCATGTTAGTTGACAGGGAGCTCAACAGCATTATAGCTCCCATAAGCCCACTGTTCCCGGATTATTCCATACCCGGCATGGGAGAAGCAGGAAAAGTGGCTGCCATATTGATTGGATTTGCGGTGATTTTGGTTCTATGGATTGGAATATCAAAAGTCTTAAAAAGGGTATGACATGAACATTATTGAAGTACGCGACCTCACTCATATATACCGCGGAAAAATCACTGCACTTGATGGCATCAATTTCACCGCAAAGCCCGGCGAAAGAATAGCAATAATAGGAGCTAACGGCGCGGGGAAATCAACACTTTTCAAGCACTTCAACGGGATACTAAAACCCACAAGCGGCGAGATACTTATCAAAGGCCTTCCAATAAGCAATAAAAATATCCTCGATGTCAGGAAGACCGTTGGTGTTGTTTTCCAGGATCCCGATGACCAGATATTTGCTCCAACCGTAAAACAGGATGTGGCATTTGGTCCGATGAATCTTGGTTTAGGAATTGAGGAAATAGAAAAACGCGTAAGTGAATCACTTGAAACCGTGAGACTAACGGGTTTTGAAGAACGGGCGCCGCATCATCTTAGCACGGGTGAGAAAAAAAAAGTCGCAATAGCAGGAATACTTGCAATGCAGCCTGAAGTTCTTGTTCTTGATGAACCAACGGCAGGGCTTGATCCCGGTGGAGCTATTCGCCTCATCAAGCTTATAAATGGAATGAACAGGTACCTTGGTATAACAACCATAGTATCAACACATGAAGTGGATATCGTACCCATGCTTGCAGACAGGGTTTGCATAATGTCAAAAGGAAAGATAATAGGAGACGGCACACCCCTTGAAATATTCTCATCACCGGACTTAATAAAGAAAACTCATCTTCGCCTCCCCATGGTAGCACAGCTAATGGAGATGCTTAAGGAAGAAGGTGTTCCCGTGAACGTAAAATTCACTCTTGAAGAAGCAAGGGATGAACTGTTAAAGGTAGTGAAATAAAATGCATGTTTCCATCACGGAAATGGAACGTGAGACTTATAAGAAATCCCACATACACGGTATTGACGGAAGGATCAAGATACTCATGACCCTTGCGATTACGGTTTACGTGGTGGCTCTCCCGCGTATGGAAACTCTTAATTTCGCAAAACTCGGGATACTGGAAGCATACCTCCTTCTTCTAATGCTTTTTTCGAAAATCGAATTATCTCATCTTCTTGCAAGATTCTTAATAGCTCTTCCTTTTGGTTTTGGTATCTCGATCCTCCAGCCGTTTATGAAACAGCCGTTTATACATGATTTTAGAATCATATACGCGCTTCCCATGGGACTTGAAGTTACAGGCGAAGGCCTGTTATATGGTGCGATCCTCTTTACAAAATTTCTTGTCTGTATCAGCTCTGTAATATTTCTCTCCTCAACCACATCCATGAGCGAACTTGTGGCATCTGCAAGACGGCTTGGCCTTCCAAAAGAACTGGCGCTGCTTTTTACAATGATGGTGCGCTATCTCTTTGTTTTTTGGAATATGCTGGGAAGGATAAGAACTGCCCAGAAAACCCGCTGTTTTGAAGTATGGAACCGGAAAGTCCCAAGAAAGTGGACGCTTGAACAGATAGGTTATACCATCAGTTCACTTTTTATTCGTTCATACGAACAGGGCGAGAGAACATACCAGAGCATGCTTTGCAGGGGATACAGCGCAGATGCGCATGTGTATGTGGATAAGAAAAAATTGCATATCACAGATTTTATTGCATTGGCTGTTACATTCGGGATTATCATTGTTATTGCAGGGCTTCTTTAAACTGTTTCAGTAAGATTGAAATACAATAATATCCGAATTATCATATACGGAGATAAACAATGACAGAAAGAAAGTATGTTATAGAATCCAGAAGATACGTAGGTGAAGATGGGAAAACAAAATTTGATCAATGGATCACAAGTTCAAATGTAATTGAAATCAAGCATAATGAACAGTATCTTGTGTTTTTCCCGCTTGAAGGAGAACATGCAGGGAAAAAACATTATATCCCCTTCTCAAATATTTTCATTGTAAGGGAATTATAGTATTATTGGCAAGTGGAAATAAAAATAAAAAATACTTTGCGATATTTGCATTATTCCCGGTAAAATTATATACAATGCTTTAGCGCAAAGATAATTTTTCCTTAAAATTCGCTTTCTTCCAGGAATTGTTTAAATGATGCCAGCTCAGTCCTGCTTTTCTGGATTTCGTGGTTTATTTCACCCGCTATCTGGGTGAACATCTGTTTTAGTTTTTCGGTATCGATACGCTTGGGTACCTGAACTTCAAATAGATAGTCTTTCGATCCGACTTTTATCGAGCCGATCATGATTTCCTTATATTTGAACAATACATTCCTCACTATTTGCCTGATAGTTTCGGCCTTGAATCTATATTGGTGCAGCTTATATTCCGAATCAGATTCAATGTATTTCCATTCAATATTCAGGGGAAATACCTGAATCGTATAATTCAGGTCATCCGCGGAGGTCATTTTTGCCTTTAGTTTGATATTCATTTCAATTTCTTTTTGAGATTCCGGTTCAGTCATATTCTAAAACCTCTTTTTAATTCATACGATTATAGTCCCATCAGTTTTAGTAAGTTCCTTAAAAGCAGACATGAGCATTTTTGTGATCTTTCCAGGCGTCCCATCAGCTATCAACCGCCCATCGATTTTGGTGATGGGAGCAATCTCTGCTGCTGTACCTGTAACGAAAACCTCATCCGCGGTATAAATATCGAATAAGCCCATATTAGTTTCAAGAACTTTGATCCCTTTATTGATCGCAAGTTCTATAGCGGCAGCCCTTGTTATTCCCCGAAGGTTATTAAGCGCGGGTGGTGTGATTATCTGGCCGTTCTTCACAGCAAAAATATTATCACCCGAACCTTCCGAAAGATTGCCATGCACATCAAACATGATCGCCTCATCGCCGCCTTTGGCGTTCGCCTCGATCTTGGCAAGGATGTTGTTCAAATAATTCAATGATTTTATGTTCGGGGGCATTGCTTCAGGTGCGTTTCTCCTGACGCCTACCGTAATGGCGGTAAGCCCTTTTTCATAAAGGTCCCCGTACATTGCGCCCCATTCCTGCGTTATTATGAAAATATTGGGTTTCGGACATTTCCTGGGATCAAGGCCAAGGTCGCCATCCCCCCTTGAAACTATGGGGCGTATATAGGCATCTTTCAGGTTGTTCCTCTTCATTGTTTCAATAATAGCTTTTTTCATCTCTTCTTTTGAAAGAGGGATATTCAGGTCTATGGCTTTTGCAGAATCATACATCCTGTCAAGGTGTTCATCAAGCCTGAATACACGCCCGTTGTATGCCCTTATACCTTCAAAAACTCCGTCCCCATATAAGAAACCATGATCATATATGGATGTCCTTGCCTCCTGTTTTGGCACAAATTTTCCGTTGAAATAAATTAATAAATCCATGAGAATCCCTTTCACATAGGGAAACGCCTGGATATATGCGTTTTGATTGAAGTAACCATCAATCTCATGTTATTTTGTTTTCAGAATTTAAATAGATAGCTTAATTATTATCTTAAATACAATAGGGATTGGAAGTGAATCAATGAAAAACATAAAAAAGATCATGATCTCAACATTCTTGATAATTTTATTGGCTAATGCCGCGTTCGGATTTGCAGGAATGGGCGGCAATGCCAGTAATACGACCGGCCCGCAAGGGGCTATCAACCAAATAGACTTAAACAACACTACAGAATCAGACCAGGATATCATTATGGTCCAGCACTTGATTGAAGTGGATGCAGTGCAATTGAAGGCAGAAAATAAATTGTTAATCCGTGAGACCCTTATTTTTAAGAATATTGGTATCAAGAATTTCAATGGCTCTCTTCGAACGTGGCTGCCCGATGGTTCAAAGGATATCAGTCTTTCCATATCAGAAATGATGACTGGCGGCGGGACGATACCAATCAATTATTCACAAGATGGGAATATCATAAGCTGGAATGCTGTTAAGCAATCTAGCACCTTGCCTTTCCTTTATGTTGTAGAATATACTGTCATCCAGAATGTATCAGGGACAAATACAGAAAGTTATTCTAAGAAATTTGCTGTTCCTACCTTCATAAGTTATAGGTATGTGGAAAATCCGGCTATAGGCTCTGCAATCGTAATAAAAATCACAAAACAGCAGGGTGATACTGTTAAATTCAGTGATGAAAATGGCAATGAGGTCGTTGCGACCGCAACAGACGATAAAGGTGGGATTTTCAGGTTTTCATCTCCGCAATTCAGGGAACTCAATGTCGAAATTTCGGGGTCTTCGCTAGCACCTGCCGGAACCCAGAGCAACACTGTGTATGGTGGTATATGGACATCTACAATCCTTGTTATTGTTATCGGAATTTTGATAATCCTTATTATTTCGTATCCATTCATAAAGAAAAAATTAAAACTTGGTGAAAATGATGATAAATCCAGAGAAACGGAAACTACAGAAATTATCGATGATGAGAAAGAGGAAGAATCTTCGGAAGCTGCCAGTGATGACACATATGAAAATTTCGAAGGAAAAAATGTGAAAGAACTTGGGGACATCAAAAAAGAATTGCTTTCCAGTATCAAGGATCTTGAAAAGAAATATGAGTCTGGGGACCTTCTTGATGAAGAATATGAGGATACCAGGAAATCGTATCAGGATAAACTTAAGGAAGTAGATAAGAGATTGAAAAAGATGGGATGACCTATCTTATCATTTTCAAAAAATAATAGTGTATCCTGTAATCATCACCCAATTCAGGATGGAATGCAAGGGCAAGCATATTTTCCTGTCTTGCTGCCACAATTAAGTCATTATACTTTGAAAGGATCTCCACTTCATCTGTACATCCTGTTATGCCGGGCGCCCGGATAAATATCGCATTAAAAGGTGTGTCAAACCCATTAAAACCAACACGGGTCTCAAATGATTCTCTCTGGCGCCCGAAAGCATTCCTGTTTACACGAATATCCATAAGTCCAAGTAACGGCTGCCCCGTTTTTTCTACCTGTTCGTCTCCATTTTTTGCCAGAAGGACGAGCCCTGCGCATGTTCCCATAATCGGAATCCCGGCAAGGGCTGCTTTCTTTAGTTCAGAAGATATGCCTTCGCGCTTCAAAAGCAGGCCGAGCGTTGTACTTTCTCCTCCCGGCAGGATCAAAGCATCGCATGAACCAACTATCCCTTTGTGCTTTATTTTTATTATCTCCGCCTGGATATTCGCCTGGCGCAGTGCATTTTCTAATGAATTAACATGTTCTTCAACATTTCCCTGTATTGCGATAACTCCGATACGCATGCATCTAACTCATTATTTAAGAATATAAAATATTCTTTTTAAAGAAGTTTGGAAAAGCAGCTAAATCTCATCATTAAATTCCGACAGGTAACTATTTATCTTATAACTTTTATTAATTTATTGGATATAGTGTTATTTGGAGGATATTTATGGAAATTAAACCAATATCAGGTTGTGCTATTGGCAAAGGTTTGTTTGCTTCCTTTGCCGGTTATGAAACCAGTGATATTTTGCCCATAGGAATGGTCACTGAATGCATGGAAAAATTTTCTAAGAACTGCGGGATTGATAAATGTCCGAGGTTCAGGGTCGGAATATTGGGTTCACATAAAATATCATGGCGAAAAGAAGGTGTCAGGATTTAATTATTAGATCGGAACTAAATGATATTTTTTTATAGAAGCATGATGTAGCTGAATAAACAGAGTAAATGCCATGGTATTAAAAAAGGTACAGGGAATCCATAAATCAAAAGGCGGACTCATAAGATCATTCGTTAAGGCAGAGAACGGCAAAATAAAGGAAATAAGCATTTCAGGAGATTTCTTCCTTTTCCCTGAAGAGGCTTTTTTCAAGATCATTGATGAGCTTAAGGGAATAAGGGCAAAACGGGAAGAAGTGGAAAATAAGATCGAAGAAATATACAGGAGAGAAAATATCCAATCCCCCGGAACATTACCGGCTGACTTCACAGAATCCATAATGAAAGCGCTGGAGGTATAAAATGGAAGAATGGCGCTTTATTGATTTCGGGCTTGTGGATATTCGCGATATGATGGCGATGGATGAAGCTATTTTGAAATCAGATGAAGGAAATACTTTCTTTTTCTGGACTCCGAAAAAATCAATTATCCTGGGTTTTTTCCAGAAAGCCGATATTGAACTGGATATTCCAAAATGTAAAGATTACACGATAACAAGACGAATAAGCGGGGGAGGCATTGCTTTTTCAGATGAACGGTGCAGGCAGATAAATTATGGTGTCGTGGGAACTATCGATAATGAATTATTCCCTATGGATATAATAGGATCGTATAAACAGATATGCGGAGTCCTTATTGATACACTTCTGCATTACAAACTGAATGCCGCTTTTCGCCCCATTAATGATGTAGTTGTGGATAACAAGAAGATCTCAGGAAACGCCCAGACGCGATGGGAAGGTAAACTGCTCCAGAATGGAACACTGCTTCTTGATTTTGATATAGAGGAGATGCTTCGGATATCAAATATCCCCAAAGAAAAATTCCTTGATAAGAAGATAGCATCAGTAAGGGAAGGATTAACATGGCTTGACAGGGAGCTTGGGGAGCAGCGTGACATGGAAGAGATAAAAAATGTAATTAAGGAAAAGTTTGAAGAACGCTTTCATGTGGGTTTAAAATCAGGAACCTTAAGCGAGAAAGAAAAGGAGCTTACGAATACTCTATCACCTAAGTATTACTCACATGAATGGGTCTATCGCTGATGTATATGATGTAATCGTCATTGGTGCGGGACCTGCCGGGTCCGTGACTGCAAGAACAGTAGCTATGGCAGGTTATGATGTCCTTATCCTTGAGAAAAACGCAGAGTGCAGGTCACCATGTGCAGGATATATCAGTAAAACAATAAATATTGAGATACCAGATGCGGATATTATCCAGTCAGATATAGCAGGAATGCGTACTTATTTCCCGGATCTATCATATCATGATTTTGCCTTAAATGGCTTTGTGGCGGACAGGCCTTTGTTTGACACGTGCCTCCTGTCAAAAGCAAAAGAAAAAGGGGCAAAGGTCATGTGGAATTCACCGCTGATCGACATTATTCCGGCAAGTAAGATAACTCCTGGTATTGTTAAATTCCGTGAGGGCAAAGCATCAGGAAAAATAATAGTGGGGGCAGATGGAGTCTTTTCAAAAACCACATCAATATTGGGATTGCAGCCACAAAGATTTGCAGCATGCGCCCAGTTCCACATTGATGGCATAGAACCGATTCCACAAACCTGTGAGATTTTTTTCGATCATGATCATGCACCTGGTGGATATATCTGGATATATCCCACAGGTAAAAACTCGGCAAAAGTCGGATTGGGGATGATAAAAGATAAAAAATCCCCGCGCGAGAAACTTGATGCATTTATCAGAGGATCCAAAATATCTCACCGGCTTACAGGTAAGAAGACAGGATTTATTGCAGGCGCCCTTCCGGTTGGAGGGCTTCGAGAAAAACTTGCGTTTGACAATATTCTTCTTGCAGGCGACAGCGCGGGAATGGCCGACCCGGTAACCGGCGCAGGCATCAATAACGCAATGATCGCAGGTGAATTAGCGGGACAAACAATAATCAAAGCACTGGAAAATGATGATATTGCGATGTTATCGGAATATGAAACGAAAATACGGAAACTGCTCGGCAGGCCTCTTGGCAGGGCTCTTGAAAAAAGAAAAAAAATGGATGCCTGCTGCAATAATAAGCTATTACAGGAGCATCTGCCGGAATTATGGGTGACTTTTAAGCAGTACTGGGTATGAGAACAGCGTTTATGCTGCCTTCCTGGCCCGGCCTGTTCGTGACACGTGCGCTTCCGATTTCGGTTTTGATTATGGAGCCTTTGGTTACTATGTTTCGCCTTACATAGTGTATATTTGCCGGATTTCCGGTAACAGTTTCAATTTTTACTGTCTTTGCGGTCTTTGTGGATGGATCTGTTACTATTGCGGTCTGCGCTCTTAATAAGCGTACTTTTAACTGGCCGCCCAATTTTTTTACCCTCTTCCGTATGGTCTCGCCCAGATGAGTATTTGCCTGATCTCCCCCAAGTTCGTATTTTTTCTTGGCCCTTGATCGTATGAGTCTTCCGCCTGTATATTTTCGTATTGATTTTCCCTGGAATTTCATAATAATCCTCTTTAATCTTAAATTATAGAATAATTATTTTTTCGCTTTTACGCCGTAATGAAATAAAAAACTATCGGATAAGGTCAGTTTTGACATATGCAAATGTTATTTTATATCCTTTCCGATATCTTCGAACCACAGGTCACGGTTTTTCTCAATAAAGTCCTGCATCATTATGATGCATTCGTTATTGTCAAGGTTTATTACTTCAACACCGTGCTGCGTCATAAATTCTTCAGAGCCTTCAAATGTCCTGGATTCACCGATAATAACTTTCTTAATCCCGAATTGGACAATTGCACCACCGCAAAGGTAACACGGCATTAACGTAGAATAAAGTACTGTATCCTTATAACTCCCAATCCTGCCCGCATTTCTCAAACAATCGATCTCCGCATGAGCCATAGGGTCGTCCTTCTGAACTCTCTGGTTATGACCTCGCCCTATTATTTTACCGTCTTTCACAAGAACCGAACCAATAGGTATTCCTCCCTGAGCGGAACTTTTTTTAGCCTCCTCTATTGCTGCCTCTATAAATATATCCATATTTTATCAACTTCTGAAATAACAACCGAAACAGATAATACCAATCTCCATTATCATATATTCCAGATACATATGGCATATGAAAAATGCGACTTCTGCTCAGGTGAAAAATGTACGGCTGCCGACCTTGAACTCTGTGACTTCGGAGGGAATAATTTCAAGGAATGCCTCCGTTACAAGCTTCATTTCCTAAGACCCCAGCTAATGCAGCTTCGTTAGCCTGGTTTTACCATTGAGGCTATTTTCTTGCCCAGCGAATAACACTTAGTTAGCTCCTGCTCATCCGGCCTGAAATTCACTTCTAGCGATTCGACAGGTTCGTATCCTCCTGATTTCAATTTTTCATTTACAGCCTTTACGGCACCACCCGCCCAACCATAGGAACCGAAGGTTGCCCATATCTTGTTCTTTGGGCGAAGTCCCATAAGATATGTTAAGAATCCTCCGACCGTAGGGAACATGCCATTGTTCAATGTGGGTGAACCGATAATAATAGCTTTTGATTCAAGAACTTCTTTTACTATTTCGCTCCATTCGGTCTTTCGCAGGTGAAACAGGGATACTTCGACCCCTGAATCCGAAGTTCCTCTTAAGATTTCATTCGCCATTGTTTCGGTGCTGTTCCACATGGTATCATATATGACCAGGACTTTTTGCTTTGACTCGCCCCCGGCCCATTTAATGTAAGCATCGATGATTTTTCCGGGATTTGTCCAGATCATACCGTGCGATGGGGCTATCATCTTTATTTCGATGCCAAGTTTTTGGACCTCTTCGATCTTTTTGAGGATTAACCCGCCAAAAGGCATGAGGATATTGGCATAATATTTTGCGGCCTCTTCCATCACTGTATCGCAATCATATCCGGTAAGACTGCAAACCTCTTCTTCAAACCTGAAGGAAGAGGCAAGATGCTGTCCGAAACCATCATTTGAAAGAAGTATTTTATCATCTTTGAGGTATGTGAACATGTTATCCGGCCAGTGAAGCATCGCAGCATTAATGAAGAAAAGTGTCCTTTTACCAAGATTCAATTCATCCCCGGTCTTTACAGTCCTGAAATTCCAATTACCCCTGTAATGTTTTATTAGCCCCTCTTTTCCTTTTTCCGTGCAAATTACCTGTGCATTCGGGACAATTCTCATAATATCAGGAAGGGAACCTGAATGGTCCATTTCCACATGGTTAGAAACCACATAATCTATTTTTGCAGGATCTATTATCTCCCGTATCCTGTTCATCATCTCACCGGCAAAACCATGTTTCACGGTATCCACCAGGGCGATCTTTTCATCAACGATAAGATATGCGTTGTATGTTCCACCCCGCGGTGTTGTGTATCCATGGAAATCCCGGAGGTTCCAGTCCACAACCCCAACCCAGTAGATGCCGGGCACTAATTCGATTTTTGTCATTTGTCCTCCCGTTATTTATCTTATTTATACTTATTACTTAATGGAATAATAGTTTTTGGTAGATATGTCAATAATGTTTAGGGAATCCTTCGGCAAATTTTAATAGCAAAAAGTGAGTAGTGTGAATTAGGAAAATACATATATAGTATTGGCCCTAATTATTAGTTCGTAGAATTACGAATAAAAAAATATGGAAAAATCATGAAACAAGAACGCTGGGGCAACATTGGCTCAAAATTCGCGCATCTTACGAGCGCCCACCCGTGTTATAACGAAAAAGCGCATTTCACAACTGCAAGGATTCACTTACCTGTGGCACCGCGCTGCAATATCCAGTGCAATTACTGTATTCGTAAATTAGATAAATGCGAACACAGGCCGGGTGTGACAGGAAGCATCCTGAATCCCCGCGAAGCGCTTGTGAGGGTTGATAAATATATTAAGGAGATGCCAAATCTTAAAGTTGTGGGTATCGCAGGGCCCGGTGAGGCGCTTGCAAATGAAGAGACCTTTGAGACCATGCGCCTTGTGCATGAAAAATATCCCGACCTCATAAAATGCGTGGCAAGCAATGGTCTTTTGCTTTCTGAAAAAGTGGATGACCTGGCCAAAGCGGGTGTAACAAGCGTAACCGTAACAGTAAATGCAGTTGATCCTGAGGTGGGCGCAAAGATATATTCCTTCGTCCGCTACCATGATAAGACCTATAAAGGTGTGGAAGGCGCAAAACTCCTGATCGAGAAGCAGTTCGAGGGCATTAGGAAGGCAAGTGAAGCGGGACTGAACGTAAAAGTAAACACCGTTCTTATTCCTGAGATCAACTTTGAACAGATAAAGGAAGTCGCAAAAAAAGCGGCAGAGAACGGCGCAATAATTATGAATATCATCCCCATGATACCGCTTCACAGGTTTGAGAAGGAAAGACCCCCCGAATGTGATGAACTTACAATTGCACGAACGATCGCGGAAGAATTCCTGCCCCAGTTCAGGCTGTGCAGGCAGTGCCGCGCAGATGCGGTCGGTGTCCCTGGCAAAGAGCCCTGCGGCTCACCCGTGCAGCAGCGCACAAGCAGCGAATACTATCATGCTTAACATTGTTCAAAAATTTAAAAATCAAGGGAGGTGAAAAAAAAATGTGTTTTGCAGAATCATCGGTCAGTGTGGAAATCGAGGAAGGAGATCTGGTATTGGACCAGTATGAATGCAAGGATTGCAGTTCCAGGTTCCGCGGGATCGGGAAAAAGGTAAGATGCCCGACATGCGAGTCCGGAAATGTGAAGAAGGTTTAATTCATCTAATTCATAGCACCTCATCCATGCTCCCGCTCCTGAAACCCATGAGGTCAAGCGTAACATACGAAAAGCCAAGCCTTTTGAACTCAACACAGACCGGATCATGAATTTCCAGGAAACGCATCATTTCACCAGGCATGATCTCAATTCGGGCCAATCCTGCATGGTCTCGCACACGTACGATATTAAAGCCAAGAGCACGAAGATAATTCTCAGCCTTGCCCACACGCTTTAATGCGTCAGCTGTGATGGTTTGCCCGTACGGAAAACGAGAGGACAGGCATGCCATGGAGGGTTTATTAGCGACCGATAACCCAAGCCTTCGTGCCATCTCACGAATTTCTTCCTTTGTGACCTCAAATTCCACGAAAGGATTGTAAATTCCCTCTTCAATAACTGCCCTGCGGCCCGGCCTGTAATTTTTCAAATCCGAAATATTTGTTCCTTCGATAATATTTTTTATATCCCGCTCTTTCGCGATTTTTTTTAGCTCCCGGATCAGTCCTTTTTTGCAATAATAACATCTATCTACGGGATTTTTCGCAAAACCCGGTTCTCCAAGTTCATCATAGTATATGATTCTATGAGTTATCCCGATCTCTTTTGCTACCGCTTTTGCACAATCAAGTTCACCGGGAGCAAGTGTTTGTGAATCCGCAGTTACAGC
>Ga0172443_1066_pt1 | contig 23669 bp, 23 predicted proteins | sample MayberryNE_Catta_6_FD_114741 | JGI IMG/M metagenome (GOLD analysis project Ga0172443, IMG submission 114741) | reverse complement strand
TCTCATTCCTGTATATCTTGTGGTCTATTAGCCAATTAAAGTTTTCAATTGTGCGTTGACTGAAGGCATAATTTCTTCGGACGCTTGCCTCACTTAATTCTTTGCGTTTCATTGTGTACGTATTATAATACTTATAAACACTTATACCTTTGCTGAATATTATCCAAACGAGCAATTAAGACCCTGAGCATCTAAGAAAATTAAGTGCTCTGAAGGATAAATCAAGGTATCTATTCTCCATTGATGCGATGTACGACGTCAAATCATCCCATATCCCAGAATATTATACAAATGATCGAAAATTTTTCTTATACTTATTATGGATAAATAACGCGTGAGACCGGATTTTATAAAAACTGTACGGATTTCTTACTAAAGTGATATGGCCTGGCAAGGATTTGCACTTGTCTTAAAAATCCGTGAAAAACATCACCAAAAGATAGGAGTATAAAGAAATTATAAGTGCTCCGATGGGGATTTGAACCCCAGTCGTCAGAGTGAGAGTCTGACATGATTGGCCGTGCTACACTATCGGAGCAGGAGTACCTCAAGGGAATTATGTGTTAATTAAAGTTTCGTTTGTAGTCAGGGAAATTTGAATGCAATCGATATTTATCACAACATAATTAAATATCATGATTAATAAGTATAATGATTAACCATGATAAACTATAAGTACTTTGATATTTATATTAATGGAAGGTGAAAGCATATGAGTCAAGTAGTAAATGTGGTTTCCCACGATAATGGGAAGGTAACAAGAAAAAAAGTAAGAGCATCGCCATATGAATTTACAATAGCTACCAGGGCAAAGTGGGAGATGGTAATAGCAGATGAGGATATCCCGATCGGGGCAGGTAAGCTTGAGCGTGTTAAGGTAAAAGAAATAGTGGTGCAAAAGGACATGCTTGCGATACCATGTGCTTTCAGCCATCATCCGCTTGTTTCGGTCGTTAAGGTGGCAACAAAAGAAGGGCCTACACCGGTTGAAATGGACCGGACGGTAAACGTAGCTTATGTTATAGGGCAGGAATCAGGGGAGATCAAAAAAGGAGATCTATTGTCAGTCCTGAACCTTTATCCCATAATGTTCACGCGGGAAGCAACTAAACCTGTATGCGTTGGGTGATATTATATGGAAACCTGCAAGATATGCAAGGGAGACCAGGATTCAAAAAATTACAAGGGCTATAATATTTGTACTGAATGCTCAGACCTCATGGAAGACCTCATGGGTGAATATTTCCTGAGAACAATAAGTGACAGTGGAGAAACAAAAAAAGGGTACCTGAAATACCTGGAGAATGGAAAAGAATTCATAAGCAATTACCAGAAAATAAGACAGCACAGTAAAAGGCATATAAAGCATATGGAAGAACACGTGCAGGAGGAGATAAAAGGAGCAAAAGGAGGAAAGCAAAGATATCTTGAACGACTCCTCCAGACCATCAACTGGCTTGAACACTGCCCGGAGTTCTACAATTATTATTTCAAGGAATATTATGTATGCCCGGGTTGCGGTGCATCAATATTCGACCATTATGGTAAACAGGAAGTTGGAGACTGGCTCATGATCTCATGCGATAAATGCGATACGGTTATCAAGAAGTATTTTTCGCCAAAATTCGTGAAATGATCAACTTCCCTTTTTTTCATTTTATTTCAAGGATTTTTCTTAAAACCACTTATCCAGGGTCTTTTGTCCCTCATCCGAGGCTTCGATCAGGCGCTCCACAGCTTTTGAAACGCGAACTTGCGAAAAATCATGGTCATCACAGAGGAATTTCATGATGGCCTCCGGATCCGGTTTTTTCCACTTTATCTCATATTCGGATGTTACAGGAGGATTAAGGAATAAATTTTTTATTTCAGTGAGGTTTTTGATCTCCGTTTTTAATTCAAGAAGTACAGCTTCAATTCCCGTATGTTTTTTTATCAATTTCAAAGCCTTCCTGGGGCCTATTCCTTTTATACCATCATTATAATCTGTTCCCACAAGAAGCGCAATATCCACAAGTTGTTCCCTGGATATACCCAGCACAGCAAGACCTTTTGTAAGGTCGATGAGTTCAGGTTTTACTTCCACGAATATACTCTTTCCAGCAAGCTTTCGTTTCCCTGTTACTGCAAGATTCCTTACAACAACAGGCGCACCGAACAGGAGTGCATCATAATCCTGGGAACCTGCGGCATAAGCTTTGCCATCCCTTACAATTGATGAAGCCTGAGCTTCCCCTTCAGACGGCGCCTGGATGACAGGGATACCCATGACCTTGAGCAAAAGTTTTGCATCTTCTATCATGTTCCCCTGGATCCGGGATGATGCCTGGGCATGTTTGAATGCTTCTTTTTCTTCTCCCCTTGCTTTTGCCTCATCCCATTTTTCCTGTGCATTTGCCCTTATTTTTTTTCGTTCTTCAATTATTTTATTTTTGAATTCAGGGGGTATGCCATCAAAGACAAATACAGGTTTGATCCCCTCTTCAATGAGGTTTGTTGTCCTGTAAAGGAAACCTGAAAGATGGGATGTTATCTCCCCGTGGGAATCAATAAGTGGTGTACCATCGCGCTGGCGTATTATACTCAGGAACTGATAAAGTGTATTGTAGGCATCTATGGCTATTACTTTTCCTTTCAGGTCGGAAAACTCTATTTCGTTTCGTTCGAAAATATCACCCAGGTCAACCCCCATGATAGCTGATAGCCCCCACAGTTCATCCCATTCTTACATCTATTACTGAATCGTTATGTGCCTCAATCCCTTTTACTGTCAGGAGATTACCTTTGCGGTTTATTAATTCAGCTGACGTGACCTTGACCTGATGTTCGTCCCGGGATTCTATATTTTTATGGATGATCAGCACTTTTGTTCCTTTTTCGAATTGTTCCAGGAAATTCCCAAGAACATGTTCATAATCAGAATATATTAATATATCTGATAATCCGGATTCGGTGTTCTTGATAATACCGATGGGTTCGATCTTTAGATTCAAATGGATGACCTCTTGAAATATATCGTTATTCGCATGAACCTGCATATATCTTTTTCGACAATATCATTATACATTATTTAATTTACATGAAATTACCAGAAAATGTTATATACGAAAACGAAGGTGATAAGGGGTTCTGTTGAAATATAAATTAATGAAAAAAAGCTGGGATATAATATTTTAAAAATATATGATTATTTATTTCTTGGATTGGTTGCTTTTTATTTGATTGGGGCCATTTCATCGGTTATCTTAAATAAAAAGGATAGGATTTGTTCGTATTTTTCATTTTTCAGCGCAGCGGCAGGAGCCCTGATCGGTGCGATTTTTTCCATATCGGTAATTTTTGGCGAAACATTTTACCTGACACTTTCGCAAGATTCATACCTGAAATTCGGATTTTTTGTAGATAAACTATCAGCCTTTTTTATTCTGGTAATATCAATATCAGTATTTGCAGTATCGATATTTTCAACAGGATATGTTAAAGAATATTTTGGAAAAAAGAATATCGGACATCTTGGTTTCCTGTATAATATTTTTATTCTTTCGATGATATTTGTAGTTTGCGCAAATAACGCGATCATGTTCTTGATAGTGTGGGAATTAATGTCTGTAATATCTTTTTTCCTTGTAGTTTATGAACATGAAAAACCAGAAACAAGAAAAGCAGGTTTTATCTATATCGTAATGACCCATATCGGAACCGGTTTCATTCTCCTGTCATTCATGATCTTTGCAGGAACATCGGGTAGTTTCAGTTTTGAAACATTCAACCCTGCTGGCCTGACCATGACACCGCTTCTTAAAGACCTTGCATTCATTTTTGCTTTCATCGGTTTTGGAGCAAAAGCAGGTATCGTTCCCCTTCATATATGGCTTCCCTATGCCCACCCTGCGGCACCAAGTAATGTCTCGGCCCTGATGTCAGGTGTAATGATAAAAACCGCCATTTTCATGATGATCCGGATATCATTTGATTTTCTTGGAGCAAGCGGGTCCTGGTGGGGTTACATTGTGCTGGCAGTGGGCACGATATCTGCAATACTTGGCATATTATATGCGGTTGTGGAACCGGATATGAAAAAGATGCTTGCATTCAGCAGTATTGAAAATATCGGGATAATCCTTATTGGTCTTGGCGCTTCTATGATATTTTTCGCAAGTGGAAAGCCCATAATATCAGCAATAGCAGCGATTGCGGCACTATACCATCTCCTGAACCATTCTGTTTTTAAAGGATTGCTCTTCATGGGCGCAGGTTCCATATTATATTCAACCCATACAAAAAATATCGAAGAATTAGGAGGCATAATAAAGAAAATGCCACTGAGTGCCATTCTTATCCTTATTGGTGTTTTATCAATTTCGGCGATGCCGCCATTCAGTGGTTTTGTGAGCGAATGGCTGACTTTCCAATCCTTGCTCCTGAGTTTTAATTTAAATAACAATTTTGCCATTATCATGCTATCTATCAGTGCTGCATTCCTTGCTTTGACCGGAGCACTTGCTGCTTATTGTTTCCTCAAGTTTTTCGGTATGGTTTTCCTTGCTTTGCCCAGAAGTGAACATGCCCGGAATGCAAAAGAGGTAAATATTCCAATGCTTGTCGGAATGGGGATATTTGCATTATTATCAATATTGCTTGGTATATTGCCAGTGTACGTACTTCCAGTGCTTGACAGGATCGCAGCATCTTTTATCGGGACGAGTGCATTCAGTCAATCCATTTCAGTTGGTACTTTCGGGATGATATCTATCCCATCCTCGCAGGGAATTTCAATTTCAACGCCTGTTCTTCTTGCAATGTTATTAATTCTTATGTTAATTCCCGCCATTATTTTATTGATCAATAGAAGGGCTCAGCCAATCTATGAAACATGGGGATGCGGCCAGCCAATTTCAACTGCGCGGAATGAATATTCTGCAAATGCTTTCTCAAAACCTGTTCAGATGTGGTTCAAGAGCTTATATCGTCCCGCAAGAGAAACAGAAGCAACTTATTCATCCCCGTATCTAAAGGAATCGTTTAAGTTCGAATCAAAAATAGAACAGGTATTTGAACAATATTTATATAATCCGGTGGTTGATTTCGTCATGGTCAAATCAAGAAAAGCCAAACTAATCCAGACAGGAAGCATTCATGCATATCTTGGTTATATTTTTGGAATATTAATTATCCTTTTCATGTTCGTAATAGCAGGAGGAAGCTAAATGATCGCACAAATCATTTTCCAGCTATTTATCATCATTGCTCTAGCCCCGCTGCTTAGTGGAATCATGAAAAAAGTGAAGGCATTCTTCCAGATAAGGAAAGGTCCGGGTGTGTTGCAGCCATATTATGATATACTAAAACTCCTCCAAAAAGATTCCGTTGTTTCAACGAACGTGTCCTGGATATTCCATGCTGCACCCATTGTTTCTTTCGTGGCCGTACTTGCAGCAGGTTTGTTGATACCGATATACATTACACAACTTTCCCTTGGGTTTGCAGGAGACCTGATCGCGGTTATATACTTATTTGCCCTGGCAAGGTTTTTTACCGCCCTTGCTTCGCTGGATGCCGGAAGTTCTTTCGGGGGGATGGGAGGAAGCCGTGAGATGTTCATAGCTTCTTTGGTAGAACCTGCATTGATGCTTTCTATTTTTGCAGTTGCGCTAAATGTTGGCTCAACAAATCTGGGTTTCATTTCACAAACCGTATCAGGCCTGGGCTTCGATGCCGTGTCACCTTACCAGATACTTGCTTTTGTCGCACTTTTTATTATCGCAATAGCTGAAACCGGGCGCATCCCTGTGGATAATCCGGCTACACATCTTGAACTTACGATGATCCACGAAGCAATGATACTTGAATATTCAGGAAAACAACTGGCAATAGTGGAGCTTGGGGCAATGATAAAACAATTGCTTATTTATTCATTGCTTGCGAACATATTTTTCCCCTGGGGCATAGCTACAGGAGGCGCAGGTGCATTAGCAATGGTTTTTGCAATTCTGGTTTATGTTATAAAGATAATAATTATTGGAATAACTATGGCAGTTGTTGAAACTTCAACAGCAAAATGGAGATTGTTCAGGTTACCTGAATTAATGTCAATATCTCTTATGCTTTCATTCCTGGCCATTGTGGCATTTATTATAGTAAAAGGAGGATAAAAATGGTAGAAGTTGTTTTTGGGTCTAAAATAATGCAATTATTAATAGCATTCATTCTTGTTTCGACTTTTATGATCCTTGGTTCCACAAGGCTATATTCATGTGTCAGGGCTTTTGGTATCCAGTCATTCCTGCTTGCATGCGTTGCCGGCATTGTGGCATATTCTACGGGAAAATATGATATTTATATTGTTGCTCTCCTGACCCTGATAATAAAATCAGCAGTAATACCATATATTTTTATTTACATTATCAGGGAGATCAAAGTTAAAAAGGAGATAGAACTTTATGTTAATATATCGCCTTCACTTATCATTGGCGGTACCCTTGTTGTGATATCATATTATCTTATTAGGTCGATAAGTATCATTTCAGAACTTTCAAGTTTAGCACTTTCAGCATCCATGTCGCTTGTGTCAATAGGGCTTTTCATTATGATAAGCCGAAAAAAAGCCCTGATGCAGATGCTTGGAATACTGATAATGGAGAATGGTCTTTTCCTCGGGGCAATTTCATTGACAAATGGTATGCCTCTTCTGGTTGAACTCGGGATATTCTTTGATGTCCTTATCGGCGTTCTTATTATGGGCATCCTGATATTCAGGATAAACAAAACATTTGAGAGTATAGATACGGATTTGCTCAAAAATCTGATAGGTTGATACCATGATAGAATATCTTCTTCTTGCTCCTGTATTGACAGGCATATTATGCTTTCTTACAAGATCAAAGAAACAGGTTGAGACGGTAAGTCTTATAGGTTCTATTGCTACCCTTATTCTTGGATTGATCCTGGTAAAAAATGTGTATCAGAACAATGTCATAATTTCGTGGACAAATGCTCTCTTTGCGGATGCATTCAGCGCTTTTATTGTCCTCATCGTTTCAATTGTAGGTTTTGTGGCTTCGGTTTATTCCATTGGTTATATGGGACATGAATTCAAACACGGGATAATGGATTTAAGAAAATTGAAGATTTATTATATCCTGTTTCACATATTTATGTTCACCATGCTCCTTGTCGGAGTCACAAATAATCTTGGCCTCTGGATCGCCATTGAGATGACAACGCTTGTTTCAGCCCTTCTCATGATACTTCATACCAAAAAATCCTCGGTTGAAGCCGCCTGGAAATATATGATCATATGCACGGTAGGAATTACATTCGCCCTGTTCGGAACCATACTTACCTACTATGGAGCTGTAAAAATACTGGGAGAATCAGGCGATGCGCTTAACTGGACATCTCTTATCGCGGTGGCAGACCAGTTTGACCCGACAATAATGAAGCTTGCATTCATTTTTATTCTCATAGGGTATGGGACAAAAGCAGGTCTTGCTCCTATGCATACGTGGCTTCCGGATGCGCACAGCGAGGCCCCAACACCTGTGAGCGCGCTGCTTTCAGGAGTTCTCCTGAATTGCGCCATGTATGGGATTATCAGATTCTATACGATAGCAACAAAGTCAACAGGGCCTGCTTTTACAAGCAATCTCCTCATCATATTCGGGCTTCTTTCCATTGGTATAGCAGTGCCATTCATAATTCTACAGGAAGATTACAAACGGATGCTTGCATACAGCAGCGTTGAGCATATGGGAATAATAGCCCTCGGGATAGGATTCGGAGGGGTATTAGGGGTTTTTGGTGCGATACTTCATATGTTCAATCATGCCATGACAAAATCACTTATGTTCTTCGGCGCGGGAAATGTGCTTCTAAAGCATGAAACAAAAGAGATAGACAAGGTGAGCGGAATAATGAAATCCATGCCCGCAACCGGAACAATGCTGCTAATAGGAGGGCTTGCGATCACAGGGTCGCCGCCTTTTGGTATATTCATTAGCGAATTTACAATACTTTCAGCAGGTTTTTTTCAGGGAAATATCATTTCTTCGGTCTTATTTCTGCTCTTTATAATTATGATATTCGCAGGTTTTTTCTATAACTTGAGTAAAATGATCTTCGGAACTCCAAAATCCGGGATCGTGCCCGGGGAAGTGAGCAGGTGGACTCTCGGGGCAATGGTGATCGTTGCAGTATTCGTAATTGTGCTGGGAGTCTATATTCCCCCGTTTTTTTATGATATGATCATGAAAGTCGTGGCTGTCATAAGGGTGATATAATGAATTCCAATATAGGATCCATCAAAAAAGAATTTAATACTAATGTTCTTGAAGTTTCCACATCACATAATGAAACATATCTCACTGTAAAAAAAGAATTAATAGTAAAAATGTGTGACTATATTTATCATCATCTGGATCTGCCAGTTGTTTGTATTTTTGCCACGGATGAACGCAAAATTGACGGCTCTTTTAAAATTCATTATGTTTTCTCAGAAGTCAAGGATGATGCATTTATAATTTTAAGAATAAGTATCGATGAAAAAAATCCGAAATATCCTTCCATCACTAATAAGATCGCATCTGCAAACTGGTACGAACGGGAGATACAGGACATGTTCGGCCTGATACCACAGGGGCATCCTGATCCGAGAAGGCTTATGAATTTTGAGGACTGGCCTGCAGGAGTGCATCCTCTCAGGAAGGATTTTGATATCAAAACAAAACCGCCCCGGGTAGATGGTGAATATATCTATCGCCGTGTGGAGGGTGAAGGCGTATATGAGATACCTGTTGGTCCGGTACATGCGGGTGTGATCGAACCAGGACATTTCAGGTTCAGCGTGGCAGGTGAGCCCATAATCAATCTTGAGATCAGGCATTTCTACACTCATAAAGGGGTTGAGAAACTTTTTGAGAATATCTCGATTGACAAAGCCGTTTTTCTTGCTGAGAGGATTTCAGGCGATAACTCAGTCGCCCATGCAGTGACGTTCTGCCAGGCTATGGAAAAAATAGCCGGGCTAGATATTCCGCCGCGAGCAAAGCATATCAGGACAATTCTTCTTGAACTTGAGCGAATATACAATCACATTGCTGATATCGCAGGGATCGCGACAGATGTGGCTTTTTCATTCGGCGCAGCGCACGCCAACAAACTCAAGGAAGATGTATTGCAGTTAAACGAACGTGTCACAGGAAGCAGATTGCTCCGGGGCATGAACACAATCGGTGGTGTGCGGCGCGATATTGGTGGCAGGAAGGATGAAATCCTCCTTAGCCTTTCGATTATTCAAAGGGATTTCAGGAAATTGATGGAACATCTGAGCTCGACCCCATCCCTGATGGACAGGATCGAAACAACAGGGCGCATCTACAATGATATAGCTAAGGGATTGCATGTAGTAGGGCCGGTTGGACGGGCTTCCGGGATTGACAGGGATATGAGGCGTGATCATCCATATGCGGCCTACAAGGAATTCAATTTTAAAGTAATTGTTTCAAAAGCAGGTGATGTGCATGCAAGGACTATTGTACGGGCAGATGAAGTATGTGAATCCGTAGGATTGATTGAACAGGCGCTCTGGTCACTTCCTGAAGGTGACCTGAGAGTAAAGGTTGATAAAATCCCGGACGGTCATGCACTCGGGATTTGCGAAGCGCCAAGAGGAGAAACAATTTACTGGATACGAACATCAGGGAACAAGATCGAAAGATGTAAAGTCCGTGATCCGTCCTTTTGCAACTGGCTTTCCATAGAGTATGCAGTGCTTGATAACATCGTACCCGACTTCCCGATCATAAACAAGAGCTTGAGCTTGTCTTATTCAGGCAATGACATGTAGGTGAAAAAATGCTTGAAATACTTAGGAAAACCATTAAAGCCGGCTGTCAAACGACGAAATATCCTGCTGTACCTGATATTGCACCGGAGGGTTTTCGCGGAAAACCTGAAATCTCAGATAAATGCACGTTTTGCGGGGATTGCATTAAAGTCTGTCCGCCAGGTGTTATATGGTTCACAGAAAAAAGCGGTGAAAAGATGCTTTCATTATCTTATTGCGGCTGCATATTCTGTGGAAGATGTGAAGAGGCATGCGGATATGGCGCGATCAAACTCACACAGGAATATGAACTCGCATCAAAGACAAAAGAAGACCTTGTTACCAGTATCCGGAGAAAGTTATGACAGTTGAAGATGAAATTGAGATAATGGGGCAGCGCCTGAATGATAAAATCAGGAATATATTCGGGCGATCACTGCATATTCGTGAGGTTGATGCAGGCTCATGCAACGCATGTGAGGTTGAGGTGAATGCGCTTTCAAATCCGATATACGATATCGAGCGATTCGGTCTTCATATTGTGGCTTCACCGCGCCATGCTGATATGCTCCTTGTCACGGGTCCTGTTACGCGGAACATGGAACTTGCGCTTCTTAAAACTTATAACGCAACGCCGTCACCAAAACTTGTCGCTGCAATGGGTTCGTGCGCCTGCAATGGCGGGATCTTTGGCGATACTTACGCAAGCTGTGGCGGAGTTGACAAAATTATTCCCGTGGATGTATATATCCCGGGATGTCCTCCAAGACCGCAGGCTGTGATTTTCGGACTTATGGTTGCGCTTGATAAACTCGAGCAGAAAATAAGAAAGAAAGAGGTTTGATAATGACGAAATATGAGATACTTCTTGCGACCGACGGCAGCGAATATGGAAGAAAAGCAGAGATCGCAGCTATGAAGATCACAAAATCATATAATATCAAAATGGCAGCTATTTATGTGGCTGTAGCAAAGAAGGATTCAGAGAGAGAGGAACTTGTATCACATGGCGAGGAAGTACTGGGAAGAGTCGTGGATATGGGAGCGGATATGGGCATAGATGTCCATAAAATACTTGTTGGGGTCAGCATGCAGAGAATCCCAAAGATGGGAGCCCGTGCAGAGATCATCGCGCATGCGATACTTGAAGCTGCTGAAAAATATAACGTTCATACGATCGTCATGGGCGGTGAGGGTGAGACCGAAATAAACCCGGAGCTTGGAAGCGTGGCGCAGGCTGTGGTAAAGAAAGCTAAGTGTACGGTACTCGTGGCAAGATGAAAATAATGAAAAAATGGATACAAGCCCGGGCAGGACCCTATTCCATAGTTAGTCCGCAAACAGCTTCACCCGTCTTTGGATTTCTATATCATTCACGACTTACGGCGCTCCCGTGGTCGGATATGATTACCCGGATTGCTCTCCAAAATAAACATTGTAATTATGATTACTTATTATTTTCGGTAATCCGGTTTGTTAACTGATCTTTATTCAATTTAGTATCCAATCAGGAGTTCTTCCCCAGTATCCTTAATGCCAGGTAAGCCGCATTCTCACCATTATCTATTCCCACGCAAGCAACAGGTACTCCTTTTGGCATCTGGACAATTGATAAAAGCGCATCAAGCCCGCCAAGTTTTGAACTTACAGGAACGCCTATTACAGGTTTCTTTGTCCTTGAGGCGACCACCCCGGGAAGAGCCGCAGATAATCCTGCAATTGCAATGAACACTTGCGCATCACTTTTTTGTATGTAATCCTCAAGCTCTGCCGGGTTCCTGTGTGCCGATAGAACCTGGATATCATAATCGATCCCTGCATTATCCAGTACTTTTATTGTTCTTTCAGCGATCTGCCGGTCTGATTCCGATCCTATCAAAATAGCAATAGTAACCATAGCTATTAATGGTTGATCAATCTTTAAAATCCTTTTGAGAATCATCATTACAGGGTTTAACGTGTCTTGTAAACATTGAAAGCCACATTGCATACTTTCCATAAACCATAACTGCGCTATTCGGGTAAGCAGCCTCATTTAAATAAGAGGAGTCTTGCTCCAGTTCGGCAGTATCCTGGAAATTCAACATCATCGCCCCATTTTTTTCAAAACCAAGTGAAATGTTGATATTTCTCGTTTCATTTGCCTGTAGCTGGATAGATGTGATATATTTTGGGACTTCTTTCATGTTACTCTTCCTTTGCGCATTTTAAATAAAAATAAACAGCTTTTGAAATCGCTTCCTTTACTGAGGATTCGCCTGTTTTTGCTTTCAGTGCAATCACATCCTCCTGTGGAAGTACTGATTGGACGTGAACATATTTCATTCCTTAATTCCTCCAAATGATACTAAATATATTATAATCATAATCATGATACTAATGATGTATAAAGCTTTCTATGACAATTTTCGATTTAGTATTAACCTATCAAAAACTTAATAAGTAAAGCAAGGTATTCACCTTCAAAATTGAGCTGGCAGAGGGTATTATCGAATGATTGGACGATTTAAATATGACAATGAAGTGCTGGAGGGGATTGTCAGGGAAGAACGTGTTATAGTTGAAAGAGGCCTTTATTGTGATACTTTTGTTCTGGCAGAGCTGGAGATATTGCCGCCAACAATCCCGAGCAAAATAATCTGCGTGGGATTAAACTACACGGATCATGCACGGGAACTGGATATGGCGATACCGGAAAAACCTTTGATTTTTCTTAAACCCCCATCTTCAGTCATTGGACATCTTGGAAAAATTGTCTATCCTGGCATGGCAAAAAGAGTTGACTATGAAGCTGAACTTGCTATTGTTGTTGGTAAGCGCTGTAAAAATGTTCCATCCGGGGATGCAAGTAGTGTGATCATGGGATACACGTGCTTCAATGATGTAACGGCCAGGGATATCCAGAAAGAAGATGGACAATGGACACGGGCAAAAAGTTTTGACACTTTTGCACCTTATGGCCCTTTTATAATAGATTCAGGATTGGATGTTAGTGATCTCTATATCAGGACAAGGGTTAATGGTAAAGTACGACAGAATTCAAGAACTTCCAATCTCATTTTTGGTGTGCCTGAATTAATAGAGTTCATTTCCAGCATCATGACCCTGGAGGCCGGGGATGTCATAGCGACAGGTACGCCGCCTGGTGTTGGTGAATTATCGGTCGGGGATGAAGTTGAAGTTGAAATAGAGGGCATCGGGATATTGAAAAATAGTGTTGTTAGTGACAAGATCAAATAAAATAATAAAATATTGGCTATTGAAAAATAAAATTTGTCAATTGTATCCTCTCGTTTTATTAAGAATGAAATCAATAAAAGCATTAATTAACGAAAAGGTGAATGAAGAATGTCGGATGTATATGATAATGTATGGGAAACCCGAAAGCGTAAGCCTCCTGCAAGAGAAGAGAAAAAACTCCAGGAGGTAAAACCACCATCCACAGACCGGGATAGGTTAAATGATACAATTGAGAGAAGGAAAAAAAATGTGTACGGGATGAAATAAGGTCAATTTATATCGGACTCTATTAAATCGGGCAGATATATAAATTAAATTCATTTTTTAATGTGAACTTTTTTTATTTAAATAGGGAGGTATTCATATAGTAGAGGTTTCAATCGTCCTTCCTGCCTATAATGAAGCGAAACGAATTGAAGGAACTGTTGAACGAACAGCGGCAGCTCTTCGCGAAATCACTTCATCTTTTGAAATAATAATAGCTGAGGATGGCGCCATTGACGGCACAGATAAAATATGTGGATCTCTCGCAAGAAAATATAATTTTGTGATGCATCTGCATTCGGATGAACGCCAGGGAAGGGGACGAGCCCTGAACCGGGCATTCAAAGCATCAAAAGGAGAAATCCTCGGATACATAGATGTAGACCTTGCAACTGATATGGATCATCTAAAAGAGTTGATCCAATCCATCCGTGATGGATATGATTTTGCCACAGGTTCACGGATGCTTCCGGAAAGCAATGTCAAGCGGCCTTTAAAAAGAGGATTTGCAAGCAAAGGTTTCAATTACCTGACACGGCTTATGCTGGGATCAAAACTCTATGATCACCAGTGCGGTTTCAAATCCTTCAGGCGTGAAGCCCTGTTTACGCTAATGGATGAAATCAAAGATACCCACTGGTTCTGGGATACCGAATTATTTGTGAGGGCACAGCGCGCCGGATACAGGGTAAAGGAATTTCCGGTTGTCTGGAAGCATGGTGGCACAACCAAAGTCAACCTTGTAAAGGATGTCTTCGGAATGGGATCCCAGATATTCAGGTTATGGTATGAATTCTTATGGGATTGAACCTGTTTGATATTGCAATATGGTGGCTTGTTTTAGAGATCATAGGTTTTTTAACCCTTCCGATTTCGTGTTATTTGTGCCGGAATTTAAAAGATCATGGTTATTCAGTTTCAAAGCCACTTGGATTACTGCTTCTTACATATATCAGCTGGATCATTTCTATTGCTATCGGTTATTCTTATATTTCCGTAATGCTTTCATTGGTAGTTATAGCAGCATTTTCGTTCTTGATATATATCAAAAAAGGCTTTGCCAATTTTGATAAAAAATATATTATTAAATTTGAAATAATATTTTTACTTGCTTTTTTGATATTTGCATTGATACGCGCTTACAGTCCCGACATTTATTGGACAGGTGGTGAGAAATTCATGGACATGGCGTTCATTAACAGCATGCTTCGAACCACTGGATTTCCTCCTCCTGACCCGTGGATGTCAGGTACTGTGACATATTATTATTATTTCGGCTATCTTGTAGTTTCGAATTTGATAAATATTACAGGAATATTGCCCTCAATAGCCTTTAATCTCGCTACAGCTTCTTTTTTTGCTTTATCTTTCTCGACCGCCTTCGGTATCGGGTTCAATACTACCGAGAGAATAAAGTATGGGATCCTTACTGCCTTTTTCGTTATGATCGCGGGAAATCTTGTGGGTTTTTTCCAGTTGGCGGATATTTTCAGAAAAGATAATGCGCTCAACAACATGCTCTCGTTTAATTACTGGACAAGTTCGCGCGTTATTCCCGATACTATTAATGAATTTCCATATTTCAGCTTCCTTCATGGTGATTTACATCCACATATGATATCAATTACCTTCCAGCTTCTTGTAATTCTTCTTCTGCTGAATATAATGAAATCTAATTCCATTGATTGGCGCTCAATCCTGGTTGTGGGGCTGTCCATAGGTTTTTTGTATCCCCTGAATACATGGGATTATCCTGTGTATCTGGTTCTGGCGATTATGGTAATCGGTTGCAATCAAATATTTAATTATTCAAAAAATGATCCGATAAAAATGAAATTTTATCAGAACTCTTTAGCATCAATAGGGGCGATGGCAGCTGTAAGTTATCTATTGTATCTACCTTATCATCTTTCGTATAAGATAGACAAGACTATTTCGTTAGTCCCTTCCGGAAGAACATCTTTGATCTTTTATATGGCTATCTATGGATTATTCCTGTTCCTTATTTACACTTTTGTCCTGAGAAACACCTGGAATTTTAATAAGAATATATTCAAGTTATCATTGATCTTGCCGGGAATAGCTGCATTGATAACGCTATTTGAGGCGAGGCAATTTAATATTAATGATGCGATAAATCCAAAAACCAATGAATACGAACTTTTGATCTTACTGATACCCCTTCTTGTTCTGTCAGTACTTTCCATTTTGAAAGAGAAGGATAAGAATAATGTTTTTATTTTGATATTAATTATAACTGGTGTATTCACATCCCTTTTTTGTGAATTTTTTTATATCCAGGACGCGCTGGGAAGCGCAGATCCGATTTATATTCGTCTGAACACTGTTTTTAAAATGTATCTCCAGAACTGGGTCTTCTGGGGTGTTTGCGCTGGTTATATCGTATTCTGCCTACGTGATTATTTTAATTCAAAAAAAGCATGGGGGATCGCAGCTGTCGCCCTCATCCTGCTGGTTTCCATATATCCTGTTTTTGCTACTATCGGAAAATCTGGAAGTTTCAGAGGTGTTCCTGAACTTGACGGCATGGCGTATGTAAAAAATGAGCATCCTCAGGACTACCAGGCGATATTATGGTACATGAATATAACCGGACAGCCCGTTATCCTGCAGGCGCCGGGTGAATTATACCAATGGAATACGGCCATCACAACTTTTACAGGACTTCCAACAGTAATAGGATGGGCCGGGCATGAACTTAACTGGAGATTCCCGAAAAGGAGCGAGATAGACATGCGCTGGTCTGATGTCGGTAAAATATACACATCGAGTGATATTAGCGAAGTAGGGGAGCTTTTGAGGAAGTATAATGTTTCGTATGTTTATTTTGGTGAGGCTGAGGCAAAAAGATTCAGGAATCCTGGGCTTTTTGAGGAACATCCTGAGATATTCCGTAAGGTGTTTGAGTACGGGGATGTGCGGGTTTTCAAGTTAAACCGTTAAAGCTTTTTACTAATAAGTTGTGCAAAGTGAAGAATTAATAATGAAAGAATGGTATAATCCGCATGAAATAGATGAAAAATGGCAGCGCAAATGGAGCGAAGCTAAGATATTCGAGCCTGAACCTGATGATCGTGAAAAGTTTTTTATTACGATCCCGTACCCTTATTTAAATGGTAATCTTCATGCAGGGCATACAAGGACTTTTACGATCGGCGATGTAATTGCGCGGTATAAACGCATGGTTGGATATAATGTCCTTTTCCCGATGGGTTTTCATGCAACAGGAACGCCAATCGTAGGTCTTGCTGAACAGATAGCAAAAAAAGATCCTGAGACTATGCGTGTATATAATCAGCTCCATCAGATCCCGCTTGAGATACTTGACACTATCCAGACACCTGAACAGATCGTTGAATTCTTCAGCAAAGAAGATGAAGCTGCTATGAAAATAATAGGATTTTCTATTGACTGGCGAAGAAAATTCACAACAACTGACCCACATTATAAGAAAATGATAACCTGGCAGTTCAACCTGCTTCGCAGCAAGAACAAGGTCGTAAAAGGGGCGCATCCTGTCAGATGGTGCCCGCATGATGAAAATCCGGTTGAGGACCATGATATCTTAAGAGGCGAGGATGCCACGATCATTGATTATACTTTAATTAAATTCAGGCTTGAGAGTGACGAGAGTGACAAGGGTGACGTCCTCCCATGTGCCACGCTTCGCCCTGAGACCGTATTCGGGGTAACGAACCTGTGGGTCAATCCGGAAATTCTCCATGTAAAGGCCAGGGTAAATGATGAGACATGGATAGTAAGTAAAGAGGCCTATGATAAACTCAAATTCACAGATAAAAAAGTGGAACTGATCGGGGAGATCAATGGCGAAGAACTGATAGGTAAGAAAGTCACCAATCCCATTACAGGTTCCCTTGTTTTGATACTGCCGGCATCTTTTGTAAGCCCGGAAAATGGCAGCGGAATAGTAATGAGTGTTCCGGCGCACGCCCCATATGATTACCTTGCACTTCGCGATCTAAAAGGGGCTGATCTCTCAAAATACGCAATTACAGAAGATGTCTCCTCAATCCCGCTCATTTCGCTCATAAAAGTGCCGGAATACGGAAAATATCCTGCTGTAGATGCAGTTTCAGAATTAAAAGTAAAAGACCAGAATGACCCAAAAGCAGAAGAAGCAACAAAACTCGTTTACAGGCGGGAATTCCATTCGGGCGTTCTTACTGAGACAACCGGGAAATATGCAGGAATGGCAGTCTCAAAAATTAAAGATGTTCTTACCCACGACTTTATTGAACAGGGGATAGCGGATATATTCTATGAGTTCAGCGAACAGCCGGTAATATGCAGGTGCGGCGCCACGTGTGTTATAAAAATGGTAAAAGACCAGTGGTTCCTGAATTATTCAGATCCTTCATGGAAAGAACAGGTTTATGAATGCCTTGGAAATATGCAAATAATACCACCTGAATTAAGAGTGGAATTTGAAAATAAGATCGACTGGCTGAAAGATAAAGCATGTGCGCGGCGAAAAGGGCTTGGAACAAGGGTTCCATGGGATCCGGAATGGGTGATAGAATCGTTGGGCGATTCAACTATTTATATGGGATATTATATTATTGCAAAATACCTTGATGAATTTGAACCCGAACAATTAAAAGCTGAGTTTTTCAATTATTGCTTCCTTGGTGAAGGGACAGCGCAAAGTGTAGCCTCAATTACAGGGATCGATGAAAGCACGATCAATAGTATAAGGCAGGATTTCCTTTACTGGTACCCGGTTGACCTTCGCTCTTCAGGGAAAGACCTTATCCCGAACCACCTGTTGTTTTTCCTGTTCCATCATGTAGCTATTTTTCCAAAAATCCACTGGCCGCGTGCTATTGCCATCAATGGTTTTGTCTCACTTGAAGGGCAAAAGATGAGTAAATCCAAAGGGCCTATCCTCACATTAAAATCCGCTGTAAAAGAATACGGCGCTGATATCACACGTCTTTATATCCTGAGTACGGCCGAGCATGTCCAGGATGCAGATTGGAGATCTGCTGATATTGAATCCACGCGAAAGCAATTTGAAAGGTTCTATAAAATGGCATTTGATTGTCCGCCCTGTGACCAGAATACCGGAAATTACGAATTGAAGTTCATAGATAAATGGATGCTCAGTAAATTACAATACAGGATAAAAGAAACTACTGATGCCCTGAATAAAATGGAGATAAGACGGGCGGTGCAGAATGCTTTTTATCATATGATGAACGACATGAAATGGTATGAACGGCGTGGAGGTATTGCAGTAAAAGCAGATGTCATAAACGTCTGGATCAGGTTAATGGCGCCATTTACACCTCATATTTGTGAAGAAATCAATGAACGACCCGGAAAGGATTTCATTTCATTGGATAAGTTCCCTGAAGCGGATATTTCATTAATTGACAGGGGCGCAGAACTTGCAGAAGAAATAACTGGTAATACACTGAGGGATATTGAGGAAATAATCAGGCTCATTAGAATTAAACCAAAAAGAGTAGTTCTATATACTGCTGCTTCCTGGAAGAAAAAGGTCCTGGTAAAAGCTATCATGATGAAAAAAGATAATGTTCTTGATATGAAAACTCTCATGAATGCACTCATGAGCGATCCTTTAATGAGACCGTTTGCAAAAGAGATCCCGAAATTTGCGCAAAAGATAATCACTGATGTCCAGGGGATGGAAAAAGAATTGATGAACTCCCTGACCGAAGTGGATTTTGATGAAACAAAAGCTCTTTATGAAGCTGTGGATTTCTTAAGCTGCGAGATAGGATGCAATATAGAGATATACAGCGCCGATGAGCCAGGATACGATCCGCAGGGGAAAAGCAAGCATGCAGTCCCGATGAGGCCAGCTATATACATTGAATAAGTGGAAAACAAAAAATTCTGTTTAGGAGTATATACTGTATATCGCCAAAGCAAAGATGGCAATTATAATGAATTCACCATCGATAAGCAAATCCATAATTTTTCCTTTACTTATATATTTTTGATTTTAGGATCATTCCTTTTCTTAACGGGATTTTTTGCCCCGCTATTTTTAAAAAATCTATATAGATTTTGGATGGGGATTGCTTTTGCTATGGGATGGTTGGTATCCCGTTTGCTGTTAACCATTGTTTTTTACCTTATTGTCTTTCCAATAAGATTGATTTCAAGAATTTCGGGGAAAGAATTTCTTGATCTGAATTTTAAAACGAAAAAAGAATCTTATTGGATCGATAAACCAGAGAGCAAAAAGCCCAACTATACAAAAATGTACTAATTGAGTCCATTCCTATATCAAATTTAATATCAAATAAATCTTAAAATCTTTAATTTAATAATTAAATCTTTTATTTCAGTTCTTATGAACTTTAAAAATGCCTTAACACCCGAAGGTAAAAATAAAATTACTCTAAATAAAAAAACTATATGGAGTAAACTTAGAATTTGGATAATGCTGATTGCGGGAATTATTTTATTTATTTTCATTATTCATCAAATTTCATTAGAAGAATTTATTGAAGTTTTTTCCCGCGTTAAAATAGGATTTTTCCTAGCTGCAGTATTACTTGGCGTCTGTGCTACTGTTTTAAAAACTATTAGATTTGAATATTTCTTCCCTGCTCTTGGTCGCTGGTTAAAGCTGTATGGTACTTTTGCTTTTTTAAGAGTAGTATATTATATATTACCATTTAATACAGGTGAAATAGCATACTTGAGTGTGTTAAAAAGATCAGGCTTTTCTCCAACTATTTCAGAGACAACTCCTGCCTGGGTTTTTTTACGCGCTACTGATGTTGTTGCATTAACAATTTGGTTTATTATCGCAATGAACTTTGGCCATTTAACAGGAAACTTGTATGGAAAAATGTATTCACTAAGATGGCTAATAATAAGTATATCCATCACTCTAATAATTTTGCTTCTAAGCTTTCCTTTTTGGGTACCAAGAATATATATCAAATCTTCAGAAAACTGGTTTTTACAGCGTTTACAGTTGTTTCAGATAGGACTATCACGTGTATTTGGTATTGATAAGTTTATTAGAACTTTAATAAATGCATTTTTAATATGGTTTGCCTTAATTTTTTCAGAAGTTTTTGCACAATTGGCTTTTAATTCTCCTTTAGATATCTCCCAGTGCTTTTTAACTTCTGTAACTGTTTATTGCGTTTCTTTACTACCAATAAATGCTCCTTTAAGTATTGGTACAGGTGAAGCAGTATGGTCCGGAGTTATGATTATGGCTGGAGTAAATACAGGTCTTGCAATATCAATTGCTCTGAGTTTAAGAGTAGTATCTATGTTAATAGTTATGATTGACGGACTAATCGGCTTTTCACTGCTCAATTTTCATCGAAATGAATCTGAAAGCGTTTTTTAATTCACATAATTCCCCTTCTTTGTTAAGAATCACTTATTCAAAACTAGTTTTTTTTAATTTTGAAAAATTAAGAAGGAGGAATTTACCTTATGAATAAACCACAAAATGAAATGCCTTTACTTGAAGCGAAAAAGGGAAATGTTGTTTTATTTCATCCGCATATAACAAAAGATATGAGGGAGTCAGTAAACAAAGTTTTACATACCCGCTGGATTGGAGAGGGCCCTCGTGTTGCTGAGTTTGAAAATAATTTTAGCCAAAAATTTGCTGATTCAAATCCGGCAATTGCAGTAGGATCAGGAACAGATGCTTTGCATCTATCCTACATACTAGCAGGAATTGAAGAAGGAGATGAAGTTATTGCGCCTGTTTTTACGTGCACTGCAACTAATATTCCTTTACTTTATGTGAAAGCAAATATTCAATTTGCCGATATTCAAAAATCAACATTAAATATAGATCCTAATCATGTAAAAGATTTAGTAAATGAAAAAACAAAAGCAATAGTTTGCGTTCATTATGGGGGTCTACCCTGTGATATGAACGAACTCAGAGAAATTGCAAATACATGGGAAATTCCAATTATAGAAGATGCAGCACATGCATTAGGGGCAGTTTATAAGGGAAACACAATAGGTTCGATATCAGAATTTTCAACGTTTTCATTTCAGGCAATTAAACATATTACAACAGGTGATGGCGGAATGCTCACTTTCAAAGATGAAAGTCTTATAGAAAAAGCTAAAAGGATTAGATGGTTTGGAATAGATAGATCAAAAAAACAAATGGGGATATGGGAAAATGATATTACTGAAGTGGGTTATAAATACCAGATGACTGATATCGCAGCAGCTTTAGGTTTAGCTGCTTTAAAGGATTTTGATAAGTCTCTGGAATATAGGCAGCAACTTTTTTCAGCTTATGAAGCTGGACTTTCAAATGTTCCAGGTTTAACATTTATTGGAGGAGGATATGATGATAGAAACCATGCTGCATGGTTATGTACAATAGCTGTTTCCAATAGATCTGATTTACAAAGAAAGCTTAGAGAAAATAATATCGAATCAGGTCAGGTTCATTATAGAAATGACAGATATTCTGTTTTGGGAGGCAGAAGAAATAATTTACCTAACATGGATGAAATTGAAGACAAATACCTGGTTCTCCCCTTACATAATTATGTAACTCTCGACGACGTATTTAAAATTTGTAACTTAATTAGAGAAGGATGGTAGTTTAAAAATTTTATCTTACTTTTATAGATTTAGTAACTTTAATCATTCCAAAGTTTAATAGTTTAAATTATTTAAGAGGGGAGGCAGTTATAATCTAAATTGCTAAATCAGTTTCTACAGTTTGATATTAGCTAAAGTGTAATTTTATTTTAATAGTCTTTTACCGTATTGATTAAAAGAAATGTTATCAGAAGTTAAATGAATAACAAGTATAAAATATTAATGATAGCTCCTAGACCGTTTTTTGTAGATGTCGGATTTTCTGTTCAAATTCTGGAAGAATATAAGGCACTTAAGCAGCGGGGAAATGAAATTCTTATGTGCTGCTATCATTTGGGAGAAGAAATTGAGGGAGTAAAAACCAGTAGAAGCTTAAATATACCATGGTATCAAGATTCATTAAAAAAACCTTCTTTTCATTATCTCTATCTTGACGTTCTATTGTTTTTCCATTCTCTTAAAACTGCATTTATATTCAAACCAAATATAATTCATGCGCATATTCATGAAGGGGGATTAATTGGTATTGCTATAGGTAAAATGCTAAGGATACCGGTCATTTTAGATGTGCAGGGGAGTATGCTTGGTGAATATAAAGAGCGTGGTTTGCCGAGTAATAAATTTATAGATAAAACTATTGGTTTTCTAGAAAATAAGATAAATCAATTAGCTGCTGCAAATATGGTTGAAATGAAGTATAGGGAAACTATTGCTCTTCAAGATTCTAAAACGAACAAAGCTAAGGTTTACCTTTGTAAGCTTGGAATTGATACAGATCTATTTTCTCCTCAGAATCAGGATAATGATCTGTTAAAAAAACTTAATATTCCAGAAGATCGAAAAATAATCGGTTATATAGGTTTATTAACGCCTTACCAGGGAATTGACTATTTACTAGAATCTATGAAACTGATTCTTCAGCAGAGAAATGATATTCACTTACTATTAATGGGATTCCTCAATTTAGATCATTACAAAAAAAAATCGAAACAACTAAGATTATCTAATCATATAACTTTTACGGGTAAAATGCCATATCACGATGCGCCAAAGCATCTTAACTTATGTACTATAGCTGTTAGTCCTAAAATCTCTCTTGAAGAAACTAATGGAAAACTAATCAATTATATGTCTATGGGTTTGCCTACTGTTGTATTTGATACTCCGATGAACAGGGAATATTTAGGTCAATTGGGTGTTTATGCTAAATATCAAGATGCTGAGGATTTAGCCAATTCGATTTTGAATTTGCTAGAATCACCTATAGAACAAAGAAAAGAAAAAGGAAAAAGACTGAGAGAACATGCAATATCTAATTATTCATTAAAAAGTATGGCTGAAAATATTATGACAATGTATAATACTATTCTTGATTGATAAGATATGAGAATTCATTTTTAAACTTTAATTTTTATTGATTCCATGTATTACATAAACCTACCAGGATCTCACGCGTCACTCCTCAACGAAAAATTAAGATGAGTGTGATTAATACTAATAATTGAAATAAAATAACCTCGTATTTTCAAAATAAAAATGAGGTTAAAAAATGAAAGAAAATTTGGTTTACATTTTCCTATTAATTCTCATTGTCTCCTCAGATTTAATTTATTCTCAGACTGAAAAAATTAATGAAACATGCCCACAGGGAATGGTTTCCTATTGGAAACTTGATGAATTCGGTTCCGTCAGTAAATTTTTAGATTCATACAGCAATCAC